>Ga0308389_1000626_pt1 | contig 25946 bp, 33 predicted proteins | sample Hotspr2Sample148_FD_202362 | JGI IMG/M metagenome (GOLD analysis project Ga0308389, IMG submission 202362) | Hot spring phototrophic mat microbial communities from Mushroom Spring, Yellowstone National Park, Wyoming, United States - 20040719_148 ... | reverse complement strand
GATCGAGAAGGCGTCACCAGGCGTGCCATTCACGTCACCCCCGCCGCCGTCGCGGACGCTCGTCCTGCGCAGTCTCAGGCTCGCCCTGCGCTTCGGCTGAAACATGTACGCCGGTCTGCCGCAGCCGTTCGTACAAGCGCATGGCCCAGTAGGGGTCTTCGACCTCGTACTCACCCGGCTCCCACACCAGCCCGTCGATGGTGATGGTCTCTGTCACGACGAGCCGCATGTCACACGCTCCAGTACAGGATCAACAACTGGTTCCCCGTTGTCGCTGTCGCGATCTGGATCGTCCCGTTACCGACCGTCGTCTGGCCAGCGCGATCCGCGACGATCGCACTGCCGGACGTTGCCGTCGGCGGCTGCAGTTCGAGCACGGCAACCAAGATGTCGCCCCGCTTGATCCCCGGCACGCTGATGGGGGTGTTGGCCGCCGCGCCAGCGGCGACGGCGGCCTTCAGCTCCACACCGCGTCCGAGGAATTGGGCTGCGAGCTTGCGCAAGCTCATTTCGTGCCCTCCTCACTCGGATTACAAGTTCACGTTGTACGCCAGCACACCAAATTCCGGATCGGCGATCTTGACGTCGCAGCGCAGCGTGACGACGAAGCTCGTCACACCCTCGCGCGGGTCGCGATAGCGCTCAACGCGGATCCGGCGCTGGAAACCAGCGATCAGGTTCTGCGGGTCGACCAGCAGCGCGAACTTGCCGTAGTCGACGCTCGCACTGTTGATCGTGTCCGTGCCGCTCATCAGGGACACCGCCCGCACGGGAATCCCCGCGAACCCGAGATCGGCCGTCATGTTCTGGACGATCGCGTCGTCACCCAGTCGCGTGCCGCGCGCCCGCAGTTCGCGTACATAGCCGTCATGGTGCCGGACAGGCACGTAGAAGCGCAACTGCGAGACGTTCGTCCGGTAGCGCGGCGGCAGCGCCGACAGCATGGCATGGAAGAGGTCGTCGTAGCGAGTGATACCCGTCGCATCGATCTTCTGCGCCGTCGGCAAGCCGACCTGCAGCTGCTTGATGATCCCGTCGAGCGAGTCGAGATACTGGTCTTCCGACGCGGTTCGCGCCGTGTCGCCCTTGATGAACAGCTCCTCGACATCGCGGCCGACCGCTTCGGCCAGCATGGCCATGATCGTGTCAGCCAGCCGCTCCTTCTCGACGTTGTCCTCCAGGACTTCGTCCGTCAACGGGACTTCGCCCTTGAGCAGGACAGTCTGCAGCGTGACCAGGCCGGTCTGCGGCTTGACGCGGTCAGCGTCAGCAAGTCGCTGTCCTTCAGTGCCGCGCCGCAGCACGCGCGTGTTGAGCGAGATGCGCGGAACCTCGAACAGCGGTGCGTCCGAGTCCTCGTAGCGCATTTCCTTGGTGATGACGCCAGACTCCATCGCCACCCGCAGGAATTCGCGCACCTGCTGTGGCGACAGTCGACCACCCGACGCGAGATCAGCGGTCGTGAACGTCGCCTTCTCCAACCATTCTCGTGCAGTCTTCGGCATCGAAACGTCCTCCTTTCTCAGTAGTTTGACGACTCAACTGTATCGACCTGTCCAGGCTGGGACACCTGCGCCGCGCGATCGTTGTCAAGAACCGAACAGGACGTCAGCGAACAAGCCTTCACCCCACCGGCGCACTTGCGGCTGTCGCGCGCGCGCTTCCGGCTCGGGCTGGCGGCTAGCGACTTGGCTAGGCTGAGACTTGGCGACAGCACCCTTTTCGAGCAGTGCGCGGATCGCCTTCAGTTCTTCGAGGATCGCGTTCCAGATGTCCGGGTTCGGGTAATAGGGTGCCGGATATCCGTACCCTTCCTGCCCGTCTGCAGATGTCTTCTGCTCGTCAGCTTCTGCTGCGACCGGAACCGGTTCACTGGCCTGCTCGCTGGCCTGCTCGGCAACGCTTTCGGCCTCAGCATTCTGTCCAGACGCCTCTTCGACCGAGGCCTCGACAGGTGCAACGCTGAACGGCTGCTGCAGGCCATACAGCGTCGCCAGCCGGTTCAGTGCAGCTAGCGCCTCTTCCGATAGCGGAAGCCCACCGCGGCCTTGGGCATCGTTGGCCAAAGCCTGCAGAACCTCCGCCACGCGCTCTTCGAGCTCCTTGGCGATGGCCGCGTTTTCGTCTTCTTCCTCACTCTTCATGATCAGCCAACGCCGACCAGTGGCCGGACGGTCCACGGCATCGACCCGGTCTACCTCGATGTCCTCCAGTTCGTAAATCTCCTTCTGTTCTCGTTCCACGGTTACACCTCCTCTCGTCGCTTGCGACGATGCGCCCAGCCCTGGATCGACAGACCGATCTTCTCACCCCGCTTGATCCGCTCCCAGGCCTGCGGAGACCAGACGATCCCCAGCAACCAGTCCCCCGGCTCGATCACTTCACCGTTTACTTCCCAGCGCGGCCCGCGGTAGATGTACGATTCAACCACCGTGCCCGCGCCTTCCGTACCTGGAGCATGGTCGAGACCGACGCGGCGGCTCTTGCGCATGTATTCCCAAGCCGCCTTTTCCAGTTCTTCGGGATCGGTGATGACGTCTCCCCACGAGTCGACCTCGCGGAGCGGGTAGGCGACGGCGAGCGTGTAGCGTTTCTCCGGATCGCGGCGCACGATCCGCAGGATCTGCGCGACGTCGATCAGTTCGTGTCCGGCGCGCAGATCCTGCGGATCCTTGGGCCATACGAGATATCGCTGCCCTTTCTGGCGCAACTCGCGGATGACCTCATCCCGGTCGTGTGTCACGGCGTAGGGCGTCTGGTCAGCGGGACGCGTGAACAGCCATTCACGACGCCCTTCACCCAGTGGTGCGTACTGCCACAGGAAACGTCCTTCGAGCACCTTCCCTTCGAGAAAGACCTCGACAGCATGGACGCGCGCGAAGCCCAACCTGTATGTCCCACGGTCGACTGCCCAGAACGCTGCCCAGGTGCGACTCGTCGACCCGACACCGCGCGGCCCCACGACGAACGGCCTGTCGACACCGACCTCGAGCCAACTCAAGGGCCCGAACAGCTTTGGAGCTGACTGGATCGCAAGGCCCGAATCCTCCATGAGCTGGAATGGACGCAGCTGTTCGCGGTTCTCTTCCATCGATCCACCGAACAGCGTGATGCCCCACCAGCCGTCGAAGCGGTCGGTCGCCAGGCGCAGGTCAAAGTGAATTGAGTGGTCCGTCTGGTGCACGACATCCTGCAGCGTCCACTCGCCTTTGGTGATCCGTTCGGCTTCTTCCTTGCTCAAGCCGCGCACATGCGCATGCAACACCCAAGGCAACGCCTCACCCGACAGTGGCATGGCTTCGTGCCAGTGTTCTTCCCAGTGCTTCAGCGCGACGGCACTGCGCGGCTCGTCGTCTTCTCCGTCTTCTTTAGCCAAGGATCTCAGGTCGTACGTCGCGAACACGCGGACATAAAAGCGTGGTTGTACATTGGCGCCGAAGGCTCCCGGGAAATGCCTAGTCGGCACTTCATGCAAGACCCGGCGCTCATACAAACCAGCCTCGCGCAACGGGGCAAGTTCTTCCACTGAACCCGCTATCACCAAGAAAGCGTGAGCATGCTTGAGACCCCTGATGGCCTCGGCGATGTCAGCTGGGTTGACACCAGCGAACCGGTAGTACTTGTCCTGGCGCGGCCAGGGTGGGTCAAGGAAGAACAGCGTGCCAGGTTCGTCGTACTTCTTCATCGTCTCGCGGAAGTCAGCCTGCTCGATGATTACTCCCTGCAGGCGCTCTTGCGCCTTGCGCACGCGGTGCTCCCAACGCATGACCACGCCGTTCTCGTCATGGCGAAAGTCTTTGCTCGCTGGCCAACGAAAGCCGAAGCGACGACAATACAGCTGCCGATAGAACCAGGCAATGTCGTCCTCTGGTTCTGGCCCTTCGGCCAACTTCAGAAAGTGCTCATGATCGCCTATCCAATGAAACTTCCTGAGCCGCTCGTAATCGGCTTCCGTCAGGTTCTGACAGATGCGGTGCAGGCGCACGATGTCGGGATCAATGTCTGCCAAGACATGTTCTCGCGCCTGCACCATCCAAATCGCTTCGCCGCGTCCGCAGAAAGGCTCAACGATCCGCTTGATATCTTTCTTGAGGATCAACGGCACGAGCTTGTCTCGTATTTGACCTAGGTTACCGAACACCGAGAAATAGCCAGTCAGTGGCGGATCCAACACTTGAACGATGTCTTCTTCTTGCTTGGTCACGACGTAGCGCTTCAGCGTCCCTGACCGTTCAGCCATGTCCAGCGCTTGCTCCACGGTATAGGCCGGTCTCGTCCGGTCAACACCGAGCGGCGTCGGCTTGCCCCATGAGATGCGCCCTTCATCGTCCACGACCAGCTCTTCGACGCGGACGTTCAGTGTATCGCCGACGTCAGCCAGCTTCTCGTCACTGACGAACGTCTTGCCGAGCACGACGTCCTGCCCGTCCGCCCCACGCAAAGCGCCGGTGTACACCCAGCCGTTCTTCGTCCGATCGACCGCGACGACCTTGACTTTCAGTTCTAAGTACACCTTGAACTTCACCATCGTGGACGTCGCCCCGAAAACGTACGGTGCATCGGCCCGGCGCAAGACAACACCCTCGATCGGCGGGCCGTCGTTGCGGAACGTCCAGGCAAGCAAGATGTCTGCGGCACTTTCCAGGCCTTCGCGAGAACGGACAGGAACCTGTGGCAAAACGACCAGGTGCGGCGAATCGATCGACTGCAGCAGGTCTAGCCGCTCCGAAAACGGCCAGTCGTGCACGTCTTCGCCTTGCCACACAGTTAGGTCGTAAAGGAACACGTATGGTTCACCGTCGATCTTGCCATGCAAGAATGAAGGAATCTGCGGTCGCGCCAACCACTTGTCCCCATACAGGACAGTCAGTTCACCTTCAACTGTCGTGCCGTCCGGCAGCTCACGTGCGATCTGCGCCAGAAGGCCATTCAGCGATTCCTGTGTGTCCTCGAGCCAGGCGCGCACGTCATCGCCGCTGCGCGACAGGATCGTGCGGAACCCATCCACCTTCGGACTCGCGTAGACGAAGCCACCTTCCGACACGGCCTTTTCCGCCCAGCGTTCCCAGGCCTCACCGCTGGAGAAGAAGTCGGTCGACCCCACCATGGCAGGTTTCTGGACGGGGTACCGCATCAGCGGGCGAAGTTCTGAACAGTTGACCGGCTCCAGTGGACGGTGCGGCCGCAGAACCAGGTCGAAGAGCGGCACGTACGCTTGGCCATCGGCCAGGTGTGGACCCTGTGGGTTGAACAGCAGGTGTAGCTGCTTGCCGGTCTTTTCCGGATCCAAAGCCTTGCGCGCCAGCAACAAGACGCTCTCGCGCCAGCCCTGATGGGCTACATTGGGATCTTCCCGAACCAGCAAGTCGATGTCGTGCGGGTCATCGGAAAACACCGCCGAACCAACGACCGATACATAATGCGGAACCAAGACAGCATCGCCAGCCTGATCCAGCAGCCGTTCCAACCACGACAGGTCAGCTGCCTTGTCCAGGAATGGACGGCTATCGCGGTCGAGCTCGTCGTGCTCGTTGTGCGACATCCCACGTCGTCGCATCTCTTCGACGACCCACACGTGCCGGTTGATCGTCCGGTACTCGCGTGCCACACCCTTTTCGCGCAGCGTCGCATCCCACTGATGCAGCCGCAGGTGAAGCAGCAGCAATTCCTCGTCGGACAGCTTCTGGACGTCCCGCGGCGACGCGATATCGTCAGGTGAAACGTTCAAGACGGGTTCCATCGCCTCGTTCCCCGCAACCCGAAATGCACGTTCGCGATCGGGACATCAGTGCGTTCCGTCTCTGCACTGATCGCCGCACCAGGGGTCGGCACTTCACCGGATGCAACTGGCTTGCCCTGGAAGTAGAACTGATCCATAGCCGGATGCTCGGCTGGACGGAATCCGAGGAGGGCACGCGCTTCGTTTGGCGTCAAGATCATGCGGTCGACACCAGTTCGCGCAATCGCCAGATCAAGTTCCGTCTCTTGAATATCCAGGTCTTCCAGGCGCCAGTACCAGCCGCGCAAGACCAGGCCCAACCCATAAGGGCCGAACAGCGTCTTGTTCAGGCGGTCTTCCAACACCGTCTGCAACGGCTCGATCACGCCCCAGCGGTAGGCCCGCATCATCTCGCGGGCCGTCGAGCCACCGAAGGTGTTGGTCACGGCCAAGGCGACGCGGTACGGCGGCACCTGGTGCGCCATCAGGATCGCCTTCATCAGGTCTTCCCGGCGCTTCAGGAAGGACGCTTCTTGCACGTCCGGTCCGATCTTTTCGACACGGAACTGCACCGTGTCCGGCATCCCGATCACCAGCGTCTTGCGGTGCTTGCCGACTGCTTCTTGCAGCGCCACTTCGATCTGGTCGACGTAGTCCTGTAGGTTCACCGATGCTGGTGCGGACAGGTGCACGATCCGGCCGACTGCACCGGACGAGTCAAAGAAGGCCACACTGTAGTCCCGGATCGCGTTGTATTCGACGATCGACGGGATGCACGCTACCCAACTGGGGACGCCGTAGCGCGTCCGTCCATGGTAGCGACTGAACAGGATGACCTCGCTCGCTGGATCGTCAGTGTAATCGACCACCTGTCCGGTCTTGCCGTCCAATTCAAAGGGCGCACCGAACAGCTTGAAATAGCGGAACACGCCGCCGCGGTGCTGCACGAAGATGTTCGGGTCGCGCGTCAGGCGCAGCGTGTGTGCCGGTAGCGGGTAGATCGCACCAATGCTACCGTCATCCGACCGGACGACTTCCCACGCGGACCAGCCGATCGCCCGCAGTTCCCACACAGCCTGATAGAGCAACTCGGAGAATGTGTAATTGGGATTGACGTGCTCGAGGAACAGCTCAACGTCGGTTCTAGCCTGCTCGTCAGGCGCGCTAACACGTGGTACGAACGTCCAGCCGCGGCCGACAGCATCGGCCGCCACAGCATCCAGCGCCGCCGCATGGACTTCGTTCATCTCCGCGAGTTCCGCCAAGCTCTCCGGATCGTACGGTGGCTCGATGGCTCGACCGAGCGAGTACAGCTCCTCGAACGGGTCTGCGACCTGACGGCTGGGCGGGGTACCGTGGCCGACGGCCACACGCTGGATCACCGCATGGCCTTCTCGCCGTCGCTTAAAGAAGCGGCTCCACCATGACACGCGACCTGCTCCTCGACAACGCTACCGCCCGGATGATCGGCCCAGACTGCACCGTCTGTGTCGCTGCGCGCACGGCCAGCGCGAGCGCCATCACCGCATCGGTCGACAAGCGACTGTCTTGGTAGGTGTACGCCTGCAGCTCGTCGACCAGTTCGCGGATGAACGGGAAACGGATTTCGCGCCGTTCCAGCGCGACCTGCAACCGACTGATCAGCTCGACCTTGGACTTCCCCGTAAACACGAACGGTCGCGCTACGTCACCGATCTCGTCGAGCACCGCCCCACCGACACCGGTCGCATCGAAGAGCGTCAGGCGGCAGTGGTAGCGCTGGTGCAGTTCGCGTACCCGCTCACCGATCGCTGGCCAGGGGCGCCGTTGGTACCGCTCGAACAGCACGACGCGGAACGGCCGTTCGGTCACGTCCAGGATCACGTGCACGGTATGGTCGTTCTGCTTGGCCGGGTCAACACCCTGGACGTACAGGCGGTCTTCCCGCGGCTCCTCCGGCAGTAGCCAGCCACAGTCTTCGTAGGCCGCCTGGATATCCTGCCAGCGGAAGACCGACCCGGCGTCTTCGACGTACTGACCTTCGATCTCACGCATCCAGGCTGAAGTCGGCATCTGGTCGTAGATCGACCGGATGTAGGCATGGTCGACGTGTGGGTTTTCGAACGTCGTGCCGATCTGGGCGTAGACCATCGGATCGCCCTGCAAGCCCAGTTGCAGCATCCGGTAGACGTAGCCACGCAGCGCGCGCGGTGTCGTCGTCATCACGAGCTGACCCCCAACGTCAGCCAGCGTCATCCGCACGGCTTCCGTAATGAGCGATTCCGACAGGTAATCCGCTTCATCGACCACGACCCGATGAAACTTATGTCCGCGCAGATACATCCCTTCGCGCGCACCCGTCCGCACCATGATCGCCGACCCGTTCTTGAACTTCAGGTACGGGAACGGCGACTGCTTCCACTGCTCGACGAAGAGCTCGATCGCAGGATTGCGGTGGACGAACTCTTCCACCTGCGAGAACACGATCAGCGCTTGGTCGAGCGTGATGCTGACGATGCACTGCTGTGATCCGGGTTGCTTGAGTGCGTTGTAGAGAAGCTGGATGGCGGCGACTGTGCTTTTCCCCCACCGGCGGCCAGTGACCAACACCGCTGTCGGCCGCGGTTCGGCCAGCAGCCAGCGCTGCTGTCCCGCATGGGGCTCGACGGAAAGCCAGGCACGAGCGAACTTGACGGGGTCATCCGTCAGTTCCAGTGCTCGTACCAGTTCCTGCATCAACTGTCGTCTCGTTAACTGCACAGCCACCGTTGTCTTCCGTCACGATGCGATACTGTGCATCGATCGGCTCGGGTAATGGCGGCGACGGTGCCGGTTCTCCGCCAGCCAGCTCCTGGAGGCGCGTCACGAGCTTGAGGACAGCTTTACCCAGGTCTTCCTGGACAGTGTCCTGCCGGTCAAGGCCCAGGTAGCGAGCACGCCGATCCATGATGCGCAATACACGGTCGGCCGCTTCGCCGTCTCCAGCGATCGCTGCGTCCCAGTACGCGCGCTGGAGAGCGTCCAAGCGGTCAAGCTCCATCTGCAGCAGCAATTCAGTCGGCTCCCGGAAAGACCGGCTCAGTTCCCGCTCGATGATCCGCTGGACACGCCGCTTGGACAAGCCGAGATACTGCGCGATCTCGTCGTAGGAATGACCGGACAGGCGCAGTTGTACGACCTGAGCAGCGAGCTGTTTGCGAGCCAGATAGCGCTCAGACCTGACTGCCGCCACGGCCTAACCCCCGAAAAACTTCAGGGCCTCGCCCGGCCCTGAAGCCACACCTATGAAACGGCTCGAGCACTCGCATCACGGCACCGAGGGTCGCCAAATCACCCAGCCTACTGTTAGGATAAGCCATTACTGACTACCAGCTCAAGCGCTAAAACTCGTCAACTCCAGTTTGAGGAAGAACATTTCATTGTTCTGCAGACTGTTCTCCGGACAGGATCTCAACGAGACGCCCCTTGGCTCGTGCGATGTCGCGCCAGGTCGTCCGCGTGGTACATCCACGCTGCGTCGAGACCAGCATGACGCGAGCATTGAGCGACAGGCGCTGCCAGTGCCGGTCGGGATCCAAATAGACGGCCGCGAGCAACCGGTAGCAGTCCGGATGCTGAGCAGCGAGGATCGAGAGCGCTCGGTCGATGTCAGCCAGGATACGCACCAGTTCGTAGTCGTACGGTTCCATCGAGGCACGAAAGCGTGGCGGCGGGGGCGGTGGCATGGCAGGATCCCGCGGTGGACGCGCATGCGCAAGCAGGTCGTAATAATTCTTCAACGCCCACGACACCCGCTGATATGTCCAGAACGGGTCGCTCACCGCTGAGACCCCTCGCCTGACAGCACGCGCTCGATCGTACCGTCCAACCAGTGTCGTGGCCGCCAGACATACACCTCGACTGGACACGACGACAGCGCATCCAACCAGCGCTCTTGCAACTGTGTCGTGTTGCCAGATTCGCGCTTCAATTCTGCGAAGATCACGCGCGGCGGCTGAACCAGAACCAGATCAGGAAAACCAGCCACACCTTGAATCGCCGTCCGCCACCGGCCACGCTCGTTCAGCGCTGGAAGGTCGTGGTGAACGAGCCAACCTAGGCGGAGAGCAAGTTCCACGACCATGTCCAACAACTGGCGCTCCGAAATGGAGCGAGCGATCACGTCCTGGCTCATTCACCCCTCCTCGAGCAGTGGCGGCGGTATCGGATAGGGATCCGGTGGCGGCTTGCCATACGCTGCTTCGTAGCAGATATGGTGCAGGTGAGCCAGGAACAGCTTTACAGCATACCGTCGCGCACGCAACTCGATGCGGCCAGGCGGCAACATCCCCTTTTCGTACCAGCCTCTCGTCTCGGGATCGCGGATATCGCGTGTCTCCAGTGTCTTTTTCGCGACAGACTGGTATTCCCCACGCTCGTTGCGCTCTTGTTCGAGCGCCTTCCTTTGGGCATAAACCTGGCCGTAATAACATTTCGGATCGTCGTGGAAGCGGACGAACGAATCAGCCAAGCGGTAACAGAATACCTTCAGTGTCGCATTCCATGTCCGCGGACGCCCGCGCTCGTGCACGCGATCCGGTGCGAGACCAGCATAGGCCCACCACGAACTGACCCTTTCCGGTATCGGCCCACGCAGCAGTATTGCCAGTAACGCGGCAGCGAGAACTGGTCCGACACCATGCTGACGGAGCATCCACTGGCCAGCAGGGTGACTGCGTACCCAGCTACCCAGCGCCTGCGCGATCGATCGCTCGAGTCCAAACAACCGTTCCGCTACCGCAACCGGTGTCCGGTTCGGCCGCCCGGATCGCTCCAGCGCCTTGGCCCGATTGTTCGCTGCAACACGCAGCTTCTGGGCGTGCAAGTAGAAGCGAACCAGCTGGTGAGCGTGTTCCCGGCCGAGCTCAGCGTCTTCGGTTAGGTCGTCCACGAGCGCCTGTGCGATCGGATCCACACCTGTTCTCCCATGGACGATACGGGATCGGCGTCTTCGCCTGTTGTCAATGCGATTGTAAACCAAATGGATGATCGATTCCACAAAGCTTCGTGAACAAAAAGGCCAGCGGGTCGATCGACCCGCTGGTATCACGGCATTTCTGCTTGCCCCATTCAAGCAGGCCAACAGGATGGTAGATCCATCGTGTCAGGCCGCGTCCTCGGCTTACCGCGCCATGCCTCACCGCGCCAGGCCCCACCTAGCCCAGCCATACCCGGCCGCACCTTGTCCGCACCTCACCGTGCCGCGCCCGGCCCGGCCCGGCCCAACCAGGCCATGCCTAGCCGGGGCCGCGCCATGCCCCGCCGGACCCGACCACGCCACGCCGAACCTGGCCCAGACGCGCCTTGCCACATACTCGCCACGCCGTGCCCAGCCTCGCCTCGCCGTGCCTTGCCCGCCCCCGCCCCGCCCGGCCTCGCCCAGCCCAACCATGCCCACGCCACGCCACGCCCGCACCTTGCCGAACCACGCCAGGCCTTGCCTCGCCGGAACTAGCCGTGCCCGGCCTCGCCAGGCCTTGCCTCACCTATATCCACGCGTCGCCGCACCCACGCCGCACCACAGAACGCTCTTAAGCCACCCGTCGCACAGCCCAAAATTCGGTCAACAACTCATGCAGTCGCGCAAGCCGCTCCATCAGCGTCCGGTTACTTTCGTCAACTGCACCGCTTTCGATAATCGCGATAAGCATTCGTGCATAGAAACTCGCCTGATGGCCACCACTGTGCTTGTTCGCAAGTTCTTGCTCCCGCGTCAACTTCTCTCCAGCCAAGTGGCTAAAGCTTGGCTTCAAGACGACGACCGGTTCCGCCGTGCCGCGCGCCGTCTTCCTCTCTAACAAACCTTCCAGCTTCTCGACCCGGATCGCCAGCGTGTCGGCGATGACGCGCGGCTCGATACCTAATTCCTGGCCGCGGATCACTGCGCGGACTTCTTCTGCCGTTGAGAGACGCTTGCCGTGGTGCGCGTTCAGCCGTAGGGCATCCAGGTAGAGGCTTCGCTCATCTGCGTAGTCCCTGAACAGCACATCGACCTCTGCTGTCGGCCCGAACGCCCGCAATGCTGCTCGCCGCCGGTGGAATCCGTCAACGATCCGCTTGCTGGCCCGGTCGGCTACGATCGGGGGCAATGCCGCCCCCGATCGTAGCGCCTCCGCCAGGCGACTGACGTACCAGTCGTCAACTTGCAGCCGTGGATAGAGCGACAAGTCCTCGACCAACTCGACAGCCGGAACACGCGTCAGCTGATCCGTCATCAGAAATCCTCCGTCCAGGCCTCGATGACCTCGAACCGACCGAAGATGCCGCCTTTCTGCGGTCGGTAGTCCAACACGCCGACCCGCGTTCCTGCTTCCACCAGCATCTGGACGTAATTGACAGGGTCAGCCAGCGCCGCGTCAAACTGATAGCGAACCTCACATTCCCAGGGAACCTCAATCAGGGCTCGTGCTCGCAGGATCCCTTCACCTTGTACGACAGCACGGCGGATATCGATCCGGTCGTACGTCGTCAAGTACTCACCGTTTCGCAACAACGGGAAAAACGGTTCGAGTATGAACAGCGACGCCGCCAGCAGCGGCCGCAGCGGCTTCTTGTTGACCCGATATCCCGAGGCAGCCGCCAGCATCGCCTCACGGACGTGGTCAGCCCCCAAGTACAACCAACCCTCCGGAGCGCGATATAGGCCCAGTTCGGCTTCTTGTTCTGGCGGCAGCACCTCCTTTTCCTTGCGCTTGGCCTTCTTATCGTCCCTCTGCATCTTGAACTTCGGGTTGTTCATCAAAAGCGGCGTCACGCCACGGATGCGAGCAGCGAAGACCTTCCATTCGGCGACCGTCGGCTTGAAGTCGATCGGCGTTCGCACTGTGATCGTCATTTTCAACACCCCCCATTGAACCATCGCTCTGCGTCGTCAGTTTTCAAGACTCACTACCAATCGCCTATCGCTTCACCGCGGAGGCCCCCTGCCCATCTTGCACCCTTTTCCCTCTGCGACGCTTGACCTTCTTTTCGCCGTTAGCTACCCGAACGCGACTCGCTTGTCCAGCCTCAGCGGCCACAGCTTCGCTGGCAGGGTCTTGGCTCAGTTCGTCATGGACAACCCCATTCAACCAGTCATGGACGTTCCAGTGTCGGATCTCGATGGTCCCGTATCGCGACAGGACGTCCAGCCAAGACTGCATCTCCGGTGACACAATCTTGTCGCGTTCGCTCACGATCGCGGCCATGATGCGTGGTGGCTTGAACAGCAAGAGCGGCGGAAACCCTTCGTCGCCAGGCACGCTCATAGGCGAGACCGCCCAGCGCGCATAAGCCGGGTCGCACCGCACCTTCCAGCCACAGCGCTGCGCCTCCTCAGCGACATACCGCAGGAGATCCCACACGGCCGCGACAGGTGGCAGGAGCGTCTCGGCGGTCGGCTGGTACCGCCGCGGGTCGTAGGCAGGCAAGATCGGCCGCGACAACCACAACGGCTCCTTACCCTGTTTCTTTCTGCCACGCTGTGATCCCATCGCTCGCCCCGTCCCTCGATCACACCCGCGCCAGCGGCGTATAGCCTGGTGGCGCGATCACGTCGACGTGTCCAAGGTGGGACACCGCATACGGTAGCGGCCACGGCTCACCCTTTTCGGTTTCCCAATACACCCAGGCAAAGTGCGCCAGGAACAGCTTCACGGCGTAACGTCGCGCTCGCAGGTCGATATGCGCTGGCGTCAGCATCCCGCGCTCAAAGTACGACCGCTGGTTCGCTGTCCAGTTGGCCTGCTGTTCCAGTTTGGCTCTCGCCTGTTCAGCATATTCCCCGCGCTCGTTCTTGATCTGCTCATACTCCTTGCGAGCCAAGTAGACCTGCCCATAGAAACAGTCCGGTGACTTGTGGTGCATACGGAACATCTCACCTAGCAGGTAGCACATCCGCTTCAGTTTCGCATTGAACGGACGCCGCTCGCCCTTCTTCCACTCGATAGTCGGATCCAGTCCACAGTAGCGCCAGACAGAACCTGCCGTGCGACACTTCTCGACGTCGAGATAGGCCAGCAAGGTCGCAACCGACACTGGCCCGACGCCACGTTGCTGCAGCGCCCATTCGGCAACCGGATACTCGGATATCCAACTCTTCATTACCTTGACCAGACCGTTCTCCAGCCTCTGCAGCTCCTTGGCGAGCCACTCTGCATACCCGGCTGGTTTGCCGTCTTTCCGATAGGCCACTGCAGCATTGTGGGCGGCGATGCGGATCTTCTGAAGCGAATCGTAGTGATGAACCAGTACACGCATCCCGTCACCGCTCGTGTCCGCCGCCACCGTGACGAGATCCTGACTGATCCGCTCCACCAGCGGCCGGATCTCTCCCACCTGGACATCGACGATCACCATCACGATCCTCCTTCCTCTCCCTTGACTCGCTCAGCCATCTTGCCTGCCGATGCATCAATCCCGACGCTTTGCGCATACGCCATCCAGCGGGCGTCCTCCAAGAAGTCGCGCACCATCCGGATGTGCCGCTCGTCGATCGCTGCACAGATACGCAGTAACGCCTCCTGGTCGTTCGCCCCCTTCTGTATCTCAACCGCCAACTGCTTCGGCAGCTGGCCTTGGGCAGCGAGATACCGCAGCGCATACGACAGCGACAGACCAGCCTCTTCGGTTAGTTTTCTCAGCACGTTCAGTACACGCTCTGCCCGCTGGCGGTCGACGCGCAGCGACTCCTCGACCGGCCAGGCCCGCCGCTCGTACCACTCGTCAGGTTGCTCGAACTTCAGGAACTTTACCCAGTCGTTGAATGTGACCGGCACGTTGTCCAGCAACAATATCCTCGACTGCGCGATATCCTGTCCGTTGATCATCAGGACGTGCAGGCCACGGTACGTCCAGTCCGCACGCCAGGCGCGCGACAGCAACTCATCGAAAGAACGCAGCGATTCCAACACACGCTGGTGCGGACGCTTTCCTTCTGCGATCACCCGCACCAGCATCCAGTTCGTCACACTTGCCCGTCCCGCAACGACCAGGTCGCCGGGATCGGTCACCGGGATACCGTTCGCCACCGCCCAGTGCAACCAACTCATCGCGCCCCACCTAGCTTCGCCCGAACCGCATCGGCTGCTGCCACATCGTGCACGTAAAACAGGAAGACGCGGTCGTGTCGGCGGACGAGTGCGTCCGCATACGGCACGCTCGATCCGATCACCGCGGCCGTCATCCCCGGCCGCGTTAACTTGCCGATCAAATACGACCATCCCTGGCGACGCCAGTCGATCACGTCCACCAGCGGCTCGGCGACGACCGCTTGTCCGCGCGAAAGCCACAGGATCGGCAGGTATTCGCCCGCGATATCGCCGTACGCACTAGCCCCAGCAGTGCGTGCGACCAAGAGCCACCGGTAACGCAGATACGCAAGGCCAGCATTCAGGACGTCCGGCAGACGCGCTGGTGTCGTCAGGATCAGCACTGAACCACCTTCGCCGACCACCCGAGCTAGCTGTGCGTATATGTTGCCGACAATGCGTGACGTTTCTTCGCTCACCGCATCGACGATCGCGCAGTCGACCGTCTCCGGCGGCAACGCAGCCAGGTGCTGCACAGGATCGCCGACGAAGATTTCCCACGTCCCTGACCGCTCCTCCTGCTTTCCCACCTCTCGCTGCGCCTGACGACGAAAAGCGCCGACCACGTCGCTGTCTCGTGCGATGCGCGACGGCGGCAAGACACCTTGCTCGAGCGCTTCGCCGACAGACTGCGCTCGTTGCGCTGTCGTCATGACCACTTGCCCGCGTGCCAGGTCAGCGAGAACCGTCCGCGTTGTAATACCTAACTTCTGAGCGATTTCTTCAGCCGGTAAACCTTCTTGTGCCATCTGCCAAATAGCTTTCCGGCGCTCAGCCCAGCGGTCGTCATAGTCGGCCGGATATTCCTTCCCGTCTCGGCCGACGACCGTTTCCACGACGTCGTCGAGACCTGCTTCCTGACACCAGAGCGCGACCGTCGATTTCGGGATTCCCGTGATCTCAGCGATCCGCCGAAACGACAGCCGCATGCGCTGGCGCAGCACCAGGACGACTCGCTTCAGGTCATCGTCCTTCAGTTGTCGCCGGTTCGCATTCAGCGCGACGGCCATCGCGACCCTGGACTGTTCGTCCAGGAACGGCACGACGACGACTGGAATGGACGACGGCGCTAGGCCGAGCTCGACGGCAGCACGCAGGCGGTGGTAGCCGTCCAACACGACGCCGTCTTCGGTCACGACGATCGGGTTCACGATACCGTGCTCGGCAATGCTGTTCAGCAGAGACTCGTATTCCTGGTCGCTCAGTGGCCGCAAGAGATCAATGTAGGGAAGACGAAACGTGCGGTCACCCAAAGCGATGACAGCATCACGGCTCATGTCTACCCCGTCCACTCATCGATTGCCGCACCGAGCGCCTGCAAGATATCGAGAACCTCAGGATAGTTCGCCAGATACCGCGCGATCGCCTGTGTCTCCTGATACTGGTCAATCGCATACGCATACGTCCGATACGGACTGTTCTTGTCATAGCGTTCGTTCGGTGCACGGCGATACCAGTCCGTGCAGGTCGCGCACGGCACCGGCGGCAGGAACGATCCGTCTGCGCTTTCCTGGCGGACGATCCGCGCCCCGCGGCAGTCAGGACAGACTAGCACCGACCCGCGACACGCGCAGTCGGTGCCGCCAGAACCGAAGCACCAAGGGCAGATCACCCGATAGCGCGGCAGTCCGTGTTCATCGAGGCCGACCAGAGACCGCGCCGAGCGATAGTACGGCCGCCGCAACCGCTGGCTCAGGCGACTCATGATTTCCGGCAACATGTCCGCCATCGACCGCATCACCGATCACCCCTCTCGCGCAGCCCAGTGGCCGCAAACGCGGAAGAGGGACGCCAGCCGTACGCGGTCCGGTAGAAGCGCATCAGCTGTGACACTTCAGGTGGCACCGGCAATACAGACTGGCGTCGCGCTAACACCCAGCGCCGCAACACGTCCAACGTCCGAAAGCGCTCCGGGATCATCTTGCCAGCACGATACTCGCGCTCGAGCTGTAGCCAGAAGGCGATGGCTTCGCGCTCGTTTTCATCCAGTGGCTGGACAAAACCAGCCAGCTTGCCAGCGTCAACCAGCTTGCACAACCGCCGAGCCTCAGCCTCGACCAACACTGCATCAACGTCCTGCCAGCGCAAGCCGCTCGCTTCAGGTGCGGCCAGCTTTTCAGGCGGTTCGCTGCACACCGTCCAGTTTGCAGTCAGCGCTTGCGGTGTGACAGGACAACCGGGGAACCGTACGCGATAGATCAACGCTCGGCGGTGAATTTCATCAGGATCGTCAACACCGACAGCACGCAGCTCGGCAACTGCACGGTTCACCCGCCCACGCTCGCTGCGAGTCAGTCGGTCGGCGACAACCTCGTACGGGTGGCCGAGCCACTCTTCGACGAGTGCACAAAACAACAATCGTCGCACACTCGCTTCACGGGGATCGACCTCCTTTTTCTGCTTTCTGGGCACCGTCTGCACCCCCAAAGGAAGACAGACAACTTGACGACAAACGTTGCCTTGTGATACAGTGTCGCCAGAACGCATCACGAGTCACCCTCCCATACCGTGTCAGACACCAGCGCTCCGCCCAGCGCTGGTGCGTTCTGTTAGACGACCACCGCATTAGGATCAGTGGGATCCGTATCGTCCTGTTCTGTATCTTCGAATTGACCTGTCTCAACGGATTGACGGCGGTACAGCTCGGCTTCGAGCCAGAACGCCCAACCGCGCACGAGCTTCTCCAGGTCACCGTCCCATCCGAACTGCTGCTCCAACAGCCGCGCCGCCTCGGACACCGGCACGTTGAACCGGTCACAGATCGCAGTCAGTGCCTTGCTCGCGCGGTCGGGGTCGCCGAACAGCTTGTCCGCGACACGCAGCAGGTCGATGAGCGTACTCACACCCTGCGCGCTGTCGACCCGGCGCGCTTCGACCAGCAGCGACGGATCGATGTCAAACTTCTGGCACAGGGCCGTAAAGTAGGCGCGCTGCTTCTCCGTCAGATGCGCCAAAACTTGTTCCCCTGCTCTCGCGTGCCCGTTCGGATCGTCCTGCGGGATATCCTGAGGTTGGTCAAAACTCACGGGGACGGACGGCACGGAAGCGGCGGGAACAGAGACGCGCTCAGCGCCAGGAATCGTCTCGATCTCGGATTCATCCAGCCAGCCGAGACCACAGATACTGAGCGTGACCCGGCGCTTCGCCTTGGTGATCGCTTTCATGATGGCGTTCACCAAGTCTTCCTGGCTCAGCCCCGCCAGTGACACAACACCCAAATCTTCGTCCTCGCGGCCGTCTCGCGAGCGAGCACGGACATGCACGATGTAAAGGTCGCCAACCCGCTCTTGCTTCAAAATCTGGATGCTGACGCCGTGGATCTGCCGCAACTGGTCGGTCGCTGCTCGCGTCGCGTACAAAACCAAGCGACCGCCCAGACGCAAATATTCGAAGGGTCGCGTCAGGGGGTTCAATCCCAAAGATTCACAGACAGCTTGATAGTAGTTGAGGCGCTCCTCTTCGGAGAGGCGACTCAGGTCGCCGTACATCGCCGCTCGCTCGGCAAGACCAGATCGCACTACCGCCACGACTCAATCCTCCTTCCCTTCCTCACCCTCTTCCTTAACTGTCTCCTTGTACTCTTCGATCAGCCGCTGCAAGTCGGTGATGAACGGCGTCACTGGCACCGGCTTGCCTTGCGCAATCGCCACCAGAGCATCGATCGCGAATCGCACGACCGCCGACCGCGTCGTCCGCAGCCGGTACGCCAGTACCGATACTGCAAGAAACTGCTCGTTCGTGACATGCACCACCATCGGCCTGGTGCGCTCACGGTCGACATGCTCGTAAATGATCTCGGGGTATTTCGCCATCGTCATCCTCCTGCACCATAGTATACCACCACGACCATTCGCGCGTCAAGGTTACTGTGACTGGATGCGGCGCACCATCATGCGCGCAGCATCTCTGCCCGCAGTGATCAAGTCGGACGCCTGGCCGCACGTCAACCCCTTCGGGATCGGTATTCCCCAGCGACGCAGTACGTCGATCTGTTTCTGTGTCGCTGGCCGCATGCGCCACTTGGCGTTGGGATCCGCCAAGTACAGCGCACCGTCCGCGCGCACGGCGTCTTCGGCTTTACCGAGTGCCCATTCCAGCGGCAACCTTTCGCCCAACACTTCGTCCATGAACCACCCGCGACGCTGGCGGACGACGTCCCACAACGAGCCATCGTAGATGTTCGGCCGCAAGACGATCCGTCCGTCCACTGTCGGCACGACGTACACCTGCCCGGTGTACACCCAGTGCAGCTTCCGGCGACCGAGCAGCTCGACTGGACGCGCCACCAGTTCGCCCAACACGTCCAGAAATCGCTCGTCCTGGCTGCGCTGGGCCAGGGCCGTGACCAACCCATCTCGCTCCAGCGTCTCGCCATCGACACCGAAAAGCGTCTGCGCCGTAACCAGATCGTGTCGCTCGGTGACGCCGACGACGTCCAGGATCAGGCAGCCTTCTTTGCCTGGCCAGATCCGCAGCCCACGACCGACCATCTGGATGTACAGCGGCCGCGACAGCGTCGGCCGCGCGATCACCAACCCATCGACGGACGGTTCGTCAAAACCCTCCGTCAGCACCATGCAGTTGGCAACCGCCCTGATCGTGCCGTTCCGCAACTTCTCCAGGATGTCTTGCCGTTCCTTGACAGGTGTCCCACCATGGACAGCTGCTGCCGCGATACCACGCGCCCGCAATTGCTCGGCCGTCTTGAACGCCAACCGCACCGAGGGCACGAAAACGATCGTCTTGCGATCCGCAGCGAACGCCAGACACGCCTCAGCGATCGCACTCGGCGCACCAGCGCCCAACAAAGCCTTGCTCAGTTGCTTCTCGTCGTAATCTCCACCCCGTACCTTCACCTTGTCCAGGGACACGGCCAGCAGGACACGCAAAGCACGGACATCACACAGATACCCGGCCAACACCATCTCTTCGATCGTCTTGCGGTAGACGATCTCTTGAAAGACTCTGCCGAGCGCTTTCTTGTCCGCCCGCTCCGGCGTCGCCGTAACCCCCAGCACCAGCGGCCCGCCAGACTGGAAGGCACCGACCGCCTCCAGGATGCGCTCGTAGGACGGCGCGACCGCATGGTGCGCCTCGTCCACGATCACCGTGGAGAAGTCCATCGTAACCCGCTGGAGGCGCTTCGGACGCGACAGGGTCTGCACCGATGCGACGACGACGTGGGCATCGTGCTGGTCCAGTTCGGCCTTCACGATACCGATACGCGCGTCAGGCCAGACCAGCGATAACTTCTCGACAGCCTGCCGGACAAGTTCGTCGCGATGAACCAGGATCAACGTCCGCCCGCCGCGTTCCTTCGCGACTAGTGCGAAAACAATTGTCTTGCCTGTGCCCGTGGGAAGCGTTACCAGCACGCGCTGCAAGCCGCGCTCATAGGCCCTCAATACAGCCTCAACGGCTTCGCGCTGGTATGGACGCGGCTCGATGGCAGGCACAGTCGCCACCGTCATGCCTGGATCGCTTCCTTCGACCAACTGAGCCAGACCGCTGCAGCGTGCCAGCACGGCCGGTCGTGGGAACCAGCCGGACAGTTGCAGGACAGCATCGCCCGCCCGTCCTCGAGCGCCTGCAACACGACGATGTACACCGCGTCCGATGAACGGCTGTGCACTTCGTACACGCGCCCCAATTGCTTGACCTCACGCAGGACAGGCTCGGCGTGTGTCGCCACAGCCTTCTGAAGTGCCCGTACCCATCGCTCGTCCGACAGGTCGACGCGGATCACGGCCGCCACGTCCGCTCTTTCATCAACAAAGGACGCTCATACGCGTACACGATATCCCAGCCGGTCATCGTCGGGCCGATCCAGCGGTCGACCAAGCTCCTATCGCGCCTGGCCTTCTGTGCCACCGCAAGCAGCTCCTCTTCGTCCATCGTCCCACGCAGGTAGCCAACTGGACAGTCGAGGACATCAGCCAACAGCTCGAGCTCGCTGCGACGCCACGGCGTCTTACCTTCTAGGCGGCAATACCATTCCCACACCGAAAATCCAAGCGCCTCAGCGACATCACGATATGTCATTCCCCGCAAGCGCATGACATGGTACAGGCGCCCACGGTCGATCATAAGCCTTCACTCCCAGACTCACCCTCATGCGCCTCGGACAGCAACGAACGACAAACCGGGTCGCTTTCGAGTGCCTCTCGCCAGCTCCTGTATCGCCCCTCGTCAACCTGCTGACGCGCCCGCCGCGCCAGCTCGTCGACCAAGCCATGGTCGAGAACCAGCTGCACGCAGTCCTCAACGGCCTGACTGCGGTTCAACGCAATGCCCTGCGCCACCCACGACTCGATCATGTCCACGATGTCCTTCCGGATCCGCACGTGGATGATCATGCGACCTCCAGAAGAGACACGCGGTGCCACACCCAACCGGCGCACCTTATTGAAGGCACTGCGCCCGACTGACTTCTCGGCGTCTTCATGGGCCAAAATGGCCTCATACAGCTTGAACGGATCATTGTGCTGGGTCATAGCACGTCCTCCTTCGCCACATAGTATACCGCGACGCAACCAGCTTCTGCAAGCAGTCAGTGGGCAGCTGTTGACGATTAGCGCTGGATCGTGTTACACTTTCGGTCGGGATCGGGGCCATGGCGTACATCCCTTCCCACCTCTACCCTCCTTCCTGACAAGCGGCGGGTTCGTCCCCCTTTCCCGCCGCTGCCTGTCCGACCGACAAATATCCAGCACCTCCTGTCGAGCAGCAGCGCGCCCCGATCCCATTCGTCTCTCGTCCTAACCGAACTTACCAGCGCGCAAAAGGTGAGAGGCGAGCGGTGGTCGCTCGCCTCATCGATCAGGTTGAACCCGTGCATGCGACGCTTTGCGGCACGATACTAGTCAACGGCCCCGGCTCGCACCGAGATACGGCACGCTTTACTCGAACTGGCTCGCTCATAATATACGGCGCCCTTGGCATGCTTGGCTCGCGCAGTCTTTACTGGCACCCTGCGAAGGCTCGGCTCGCTCAAGGGGACGACGGCCCCATTGCTTTGGCTCGTCCAGCGCGCTACCAGCACTCTGCTTACAGCGCTATCCACTCTGATCGGCTCGCTCCATTATTTCCGGCACCCTTGTAGTTCTCGGCTGAGTAATCGCTATCTTCGGCCGCCCCATCTGCCGACCGGCTCGCTCAACATCTGCGAAACAGTCGAGTATTCTCGGCTCATCATGAAGCAAACGCACTCGCCTAGCTGTTGCCCTTCGCAGTATACGGTTCGGACGCAACTGTCGCGCTTCAGGTTAACCGGCACCCTTCTCCTTGCTGGCTCGCTCCAACTCCACCGGCAGCCTCGGCGTGAGCGGCTTTTCCCTGCGTCCGTACGGTACCCACGCTATTCATCGGCTCGCTTCTCCTGAACGGCGATCCTCTTTCCCGGTTTCGGCTCGCTTCTCCAGTCCGTCACCATCACAGATTATCGGCTCGCTCATCTTACCCGATACCGTTTGGATGGCTATCGGCTCGCTCTGTCTCCCCCGTCACTTGTCGAAGCTAGCGGCTCGCTCATATACGTCGTTGCCATCTGCAATAAAAGGCTCGCTCACTACCAGGCGGCACACACAAACTTTGTCGGCTCGCTGTGATGGCTCGGTGCCCGAGACCCGTACGGCTCGATCAAGCGAACTGGCACGCTTACTCCGCGCGGCACGCTCCACTGTCCGGCAACGATAACCCTCGCGTTTCCCGTCCTGCACTCCTCGCACGCCAGCCCGCCCAACAACGATGATACCATAGTACAAGATCGTATTGCAAACCCGCCCGGCCCTTGACACGCGGAACATAGTATGCTATCATTACCGGCAAGGAAAGGAGGACAGGACGATGGCCGTGCTGCGACGCGAAGGGTTCGTCCAGATCGGAGACAAGATCTTCAACCTGCGGTGCATCGAAATGGTTTCCATCAACCCCAACCACGAAGCGGTCGTCGCACTGAGTTCTGGACGCACATATGACATGGACACCGAGGAGACCATCGACTTGCTGGCCTTTCTCGGCGATGTCGACGATATCCTGTCCGAAGCGGACGCAGCCTGGGAAGCACGCGAGCACGACGCTGACGAACCACTGGAAGGCCCAGACTGGTGAGAGGGGTGCACGGTGGGCTGGCTCGACGACCTCCGCAGCGACCCTGACGGCACTCACGCCAAGCTGGTTCGTCGTCTCTACGTTCAGCGCATAGCGGCCGTCTTCGCAAAGCCATTCGTCTACGAATGCAACGACGGACGGAGACAGGCCGTCGTTCCCGTTGAATTCGAGTGTGCACTCGTCCTTTTTCCACCCACCAACGCCGACGAAATCGTCATCGCTTTTCCCGATGGCAAGCGGCTGTGCGTCGACCGCAGCCAAGTACAAAACTGGCGGCACATGGTAGCCGTCTGGGTGGTCACCGACCGAACCGATGAGGCAGACTTCTCTTAGGCAGGACACCGATGGTCGACCGCAGTCGTCTCGTCCGATATGCGACACGGCGGCTAGGGCAGGACGGAGAAGATGCTGTCCAGGAAGCCTACCTCCGTGCCTGGGAGAAGTATCGTGACCCAGCATTGCTCAACCACGCCGGTCTGATGCAGAAAGTCCTGGCCCGTGTCGTCGTCGAGCATATCCGGCGGCAAGCACGCCACCCACCACCCTTGCCGCTGGCAGAATGGATTCCTGACAGCCTCAAGGTCGAGGACGAGGCGATCATCATCGACGAGCTGGAGCACGTCCTGCTTGTTCTTGGCCCCAGCCCCGACTTCCCGCTGCCAGAGATCGTGCTATCCGCGCTAGGATGGACGGTACGGGAGCTAGCCGACAGAGCTGGTGTTCCGAGGCAGACTATCATGAGCAGAATCGTCCGCCAACGGTCTCGTCTGTGGAGGGAATTGCGCTCATGAAGATCAAAGAGAAGGCGGCACCACTCCCAGCGTGGATAACCTATGCTGTCGAGTGCGGGATACTAGGCTGGTCGGACGTCCGAGAAATCGTTCCCATCGTCACGCGCCGTGAACGAGACGCATTTTCATGGGGGCGCACCATCGCCGTCTCGCTCGTACTCGCGTTGCTCTGTTGGATCGCTTCACGCTCCTGAGGCACCCTTGCCCAAAAGAGAACACACCAAAGCAGTGGGGGTGGATATGGCGCACCCAGCGAACAACAGCTATTCAGTGCCAGCTGCATCGTTCGGGTCGCTGTTGAAGCAACTGAGAGAGTCGCGCGGCTTGAGCCAGAGCAAGCTTGGGCGCCTTTGCGGCACGTCGCACGCGACGATTTCACGCCTCGAATCAGGCAGCCGCGTACCGAGCAGATCTATGGTGAGCCGATTGGCGCGAGCGATGTCTCTGGACGATGTCGAATTAGCCCAGTTGTTCGCTGCTGCCGGTTTCTGGCCGACCGTCGCAGTCAACGATCGGCAGCTTCTGCTCGCCACACTGTCGCGAATGCTTGAAGACCGTACACTGGACGAAGAGACGCGCGAGCAGGCCGTGCAGAAGGTCAGCGAAATCGTCTCGTGGCTGAACGATCAACTCGGCAAGGAGAAAAGCGTGTGACCGTCAAGGTCATTCCCGAGGTACAATCGAGAATGGTCACGATCGACGGAGAACGGTTCTACGAAGTGAACGGCAGGTTGTACCCATCGGTCACGACGATCCTGTCCGTCGTCGCCAAGCCAGCGCTAGTGAAGTGGGCGAAGCGGACAGCGATCGACTTCGTTCGCTCCGCTGTCGGCGATGCGCCGTTCGTGACCAAGGAAGAGCTTGATGCGATCCTCGACCGTGCGCTTGACGAACCAGAGCGAATCAAGAAAGCCGCTGCTGACCGCGGCACCGCCCTCCACGAAGGGATCGCTGACCGAGCCAGAGAAGGCGTCGGTCAGGAAGCTGACGTACTGCGCAGTCTCGGCCTAGCAGTCATCGCTACCGAGGTGACTATCTACTCGGATCGTGGCTTCGCCGGAACTGCGGACGTCGTCGCCGTCGACCACCATGGTAGGATCGTCGTCATCGACTGGAAGTCCGGTGGCGTGTGGCCGGAACACGCGATGCAAGTCGCGGCCTATAGGCTGGCGGTCGCTGAGATGACGAAAAGGCCAGCCGGTGCAGCATACGTCATAGGTCTGAAAGGGAAGCAACCAGCTGTGCACCGTGTGTCGATCGAGCCCGCGACACGCGGCTTTCTGGGTACGCTCGAGCTCTACCGCGCGTTGCGTGGTGAGGAGCTGCTCTCTCTAGAGCGAACGACTAGATAGCGCAGGAACAGCCAGTAATCGAGTGTCCGCTTCTCGACCAGAACCGGTCGCCTTGGATCAATGCCCCGTGGGCGCACACCAGATTCACCCAACAGGCGTGCCACGTTGTACGCCAGTTCCGTGTAGTCCTCAACCGCTGCACCAGGAAAAGTGACAAGGACGCCTTGCTCGAGAGCCAAAACGACAGTATCTTGTGATTCGTCGTATGCCATAGCCAGAACCGGATAACCGAACCGCCCTAACCCGAGCGCCACTCGCGACACTGCCAGCGTGAACGGTGACACCGACTCCATGGCCACCCGTCTCCACTTGTCCCCACCCGCAGGATAGCACATGAAGCACACGAAAGGCAGCAGCATGTCGGATCGCACAGCCGACGCTGACCTACCCAAATTGGATCGATCCAATTGTTCACTTGGATGGTCTGGCCTTGGACCCAGGCAGCAAGCGTGAGGATTGCCGATGGGAGGCATGTCTGCCGAAGCGACAGTACGCCAACAGGAGGTCAAAGGGTTAGTCGTGAATTTTAGGCCATTACCTTTCAGGCATAAAGCGCCGGGGGGGGGGGCAGTCCAGAAAGAATTGATTTTAGCCAGAAACCATTTAGCGGTGAAAGGTTTAGGCGCAACGGATAGCTTCATAGCTGAACGGTTTAACCAAAAAACGATGAGCTTGACTATCAGCGAGACCCTTGCACTGGTTGAGGGCTAAAGCTTACTGGGCACGCAAATAATGAGATTTACCGCCAGCCGTAGAATCAACGAGAATCAACGAGACTCCGCGATCGATGACTACTGTCCAGCTATTAGCGAGAAACGGAACTGTATCAACGAAAAGTTTTAGTCGTTTACGAAACGCGCCAGGCTCGTTTAAAACGAGCCTGGCGCGG
>Ga0308389_1000624_pt1 | contig 25990 bp, 25 predicted proteins | sample Hotspr2Sample148_FD_202362 | JGI IMG/M metagenome (GOLD analysis project Ga0308389, IMG submission 202362) | Hot spring phototrophic mat microbial communities from Mushroom Spring, Yellowstone National Park, Wyoming, United States - 20040719_148 ... | reverse complement strand
TGCCGACTGTGGTAAGCTGCATCTGGGGAACCTCCTCTTCCTAAAAGTGGTTCCCCTATTTTGCTTCACTCAGAGTCTCACCTGTGGTTGTCCGAGCACACCCAAAAGCTCTACCTGGTCGCCCTGTTTCAAGCCGAGCTGTTCTTGCGCGTTGCCCTTGTGTATGGCAATCTCGAGCAGTCCAGCGCTGCCCACATAGGCCAAGGGGCTCCCGAGTGGAACCTCCGCGTAATAGGAGGCCACTGGGATGCGGTGATAGCGGATACGAACCGTCTTTCCGCGTATCTGTGCTGGAGTGGCCAGCAGGGTGGTAATGGCGTTGCCGAAACGGTCGAAAGTCAGAATCTCTCCGTGGGTGCCAAAGTTCAGGTGAATGGGCAGGCGTACTAGCTCGGAAACCGGCAGCTCTGGGCCAAAGTAGGCGGGTTCGACCCCCGCTGCCAGGTGGGCAGCAACGGGTCCGAACACGTCGCGCCCGTGAAAGGTGGCCGATTTTCGGGGCAGGTGATAGGCAGGGTTCTCGAGCAGGTATGCCTTGCGGGGTGGGTCTTGCAGATAGGCCAGGGTGAGGAGGCCGTTGTCCGGGGCCACATAGCAAAGCTTTTGTCCAACTACCAGCACTGCTCGTCGACTCGAGCCCACCCCAGGGTCTACTACCGCCAGCACTACGGCTTGCCGGGGCAGATAGGGTACAGACTCATATAGGATGTAGCTGGCGCGGTTGAGATCGCCGGGAGGAAGGTTGTGGGCTAGGTCGTGAATCATCGCTTCCGCTGCGATTTGTCGCATGACTGCTTTGACCACTGCAGCGTAGGGGTCGGCTAGGCCAAAGTCGGAGAGAAAGTAGATTTCTGGCATAGTGGTCTAAAGGGGATTCGAAGTCCCCGTAGTGACACGGGTTAGCTAATCAGCAAGGTTCGTGCCAGGGGTGTGTCAGCCACTAAGGTTAGAATCAGCCCAGCCAGCACCCAGGCAGTGGCCCCGGCCAGAGCACCTCTAGTGCGAATATACAGCCATCCTAAAAAGAAGCTGGCCATTAGGAAGAACACGGTAGGACCGGGTATGGCTAAGGCAAATAGCAAAGTAACCATGAGGGGGCCAAGCTCCTTGTAGCGCTCACTGAATAGGGAAGACCCCACCCCCCGGATGACCACCTCGAGCAGGGCCAGTCCCAAAAAGATCGGGTACATGGTACCGAGTCCACTCAGGCTTAGGAGCCTAGCAAGGTAGGAGTACAAGCCCAGTAGGACTAGTAAAACCAGCCCCGCCCATGTGCCTTCAACCCAGCTCGACCTTGGTCCCAAAGCCCGTAATAGGCCTTTCTGCCCTACCATCTGGTAGGTGATCAATAGGGCGAAAGCTCCCAGCAGGAAGTAAAACACCTGGCGCACGACCTGGCCTTGGAAAGGGGTAAACAGAGCCAGCAGGTTTTGGTAGAGCACCTGCCCAATGCCCACACTAGCCAGGCCTGCTAGGGCAAGGGCCAAAAGCAGCCACAGGTGGAGGGAGCCTGGGCCAAAGCGCCGCTCAATGCCCATTTCTATGGTGCGCATGGGCTCGATACGGCTCTCGCCATACAGCAAAAGGGCCAGGTAGAGCAGTAAAACCAACATCCAAGGCCAGATTTTGCTCAAGAGGCTGCTGGGAAGGCTTATCCTAGTGGAGAGCTGACGTAAGACCAGCGCACCCCTATCAAACTCTCCCAGACCATAGTAAACCATTGCCAGCAGACCCAGGGTTCGGGTGTAATTCTCCTCCAAGGGCCCCAAGCGGGGCAGGACTTCCTCGAGGGCCTCCGCCGCAGCGCGGGTATCACCTGAGAGCCACAATAAACGGGCCTCTGCAAGCTGCTCTTTGGGGCTGCTACCCAGCAGACCCAGGGCCTCCTGAGGCCGTCCTAGCCGCTCTGCCATGCGGGCCGCGCCCAGTCGGGCCTCTTCCAAGGCAGTTATCCGTAGGTAGGTGGCGTAGGCCTCTTCGTAGTGGCCTAGCACTTCGCTGATCTGAGCCCGCAGCAGCACAGCCTCGGTAGTGTTCAAAGCACCCGGTAGGCGCTTTAGCGCCTCGGAGGGCCGACCCTGCTGCAGCAGATACCGGGCTTCCAGCAGGGCTACCTCAGGGTCCTGCGGAGCGAGCTGCTTCATCTGCAGGAGAAGGGGCTGGGCTGCAGCGAGGTTGTTTGTCTCCAGGTGAATGCGCCCAAGCAATTTAATGCTGGGTAGGTGGTTGGGGTTGACCACCAGCGCCAGTTGGCAGGTAGCTTGGGCGCTGTCACGCAGGCCTCGGTCATATAGAGCCTTGCACTGGGCATAATAACCATTGGCGCTGATTTGGGCTGTGGCTGAGAATGAAAGCAAGGCGATTCCTAAAGCAAAAGGAACCGCTCGTAACGCTACCATGGGGGTAGTGTAGCACGCTACCTCGGGTTGTTGTCGGCAAATGCACGGCTTGCTTTGGCGGGCTAGTACCTTACAAAGGTAGCCCGCCTTATCCTTGCCACCTTCATTGGCCCGCTAGGTGCTGGAGTCAGGCTAACTGTGGGCACACTGCGCCGAGGGTCTGGTAGAATTCCGCTGGGCATTGGCCTGGCCCCGATCCTTCAATGGTTTTTCTCGCGGGTGCCTCAAGCGGCAGGAACAGCCAAGGCCGCGATGTTTAGACCCAACTTTACAGAGGAGCTTTATGAACGATCCTTTTTCCCGTATCCCCGGTTGGAACCCTCAGCAGCGTGTAGGTCTTTTTGTGGACACCCAAAACCTCTACCACTCGGCGCGCGACTACTATGGACAGAATGTCAACTTTGAAAGCCTGATGCGTTTTGCCGTGGCCAACCGACAGCTGGTACGGGCCACCGCTTATGTGGTCGAACGCGAGCATGACACCTCGGCCTGGCCTTTCATCTATAAGCTTTCTACCATTGGCTTCCGGGTGCGGCGGATGAACCTCACCCTCAAGGAAACCACCGATGAAGGCAAACCCATCTACGAGGGCAACTGGGACATGGGCATTGCTGCCGACATGGTGCGGCTAATGCACACCCTGGACGTAGTGGTGCTAGGCAGCGGCGATGGTGACTTTGTGGAAATTGTGGAAGTGCTGATGGAGCGTGGGATTCGGGTAGAGGTGATCGCTTTCAAGGAGACCACCTCGCAGAAGCTGATTGATGCGGTAGATCGCTTTGTTCACCTGCCTGAAATTGAAAACGCCTTCGTGCCCAGCAAAGAACGGGAGCGAACCCTGATGCCCCGATCGGAATGAGATAAAAGCCGCCAGCCCATGAACCTCGAGGACTTCGACTACCACCTCCCTCCTGAACTCATCGCCCAGAGTGGTGCCGAACCGCGAGATGCCTCGCGCTTGATGGTGGTCGACCGCAAGAGGGGTGAAATTGAGCACCGCATCTTCCGCGACCTGCCCATCTACCTACGGGCGGGCGACGTGCTGGTGCTCAACGAGAGCAAGGTAATTCCGGCCCGCACTTTTGCTACTAACCCCCATGGGACGGCGCTCGAAGTTCTTCTGGTGCGGGAAGTTTCCCCAGGGGGAGTTTGGGAGGCCCTGCTCAAGCCCGCCAAGCGGGCCAAGGTGGGCTCCCGCTTGACCTTCGCTGAGGGGCTCACCGCTACTGTGGAAGCGGTGGAGGAGGATGGAACCCGCTTGCTGCGTTTTTCTGGCAATGTGTGGGAACATCTGGAGAAGATCGGCAAGACTCCTCTTCCTCCTTACATCCACGCCTCGGTAGACCCCGCCCGCTATCAAACCGTCTACGCTAAAACCCCTGGCTCGGTAGCTGCGCCCACTGCGGGGCTGCACTTTACGAGGGAGCTTATGGAGCGGATTCGGGGCCTGGGAGTAACGGTTTGCTATGTGACGCTGCATGTGGGTCCAGGTACCTTCAAGCCTGTACGGGGCGATCCCAATCAGCACAGGATGCACCTCGAGCCCTATCAGATCACTCCCGAGGCAGCCCAGCACATCAATCAGGCCAAGGCCGAGGGACGGCGCGTGATTGCGGTGGGGACTACCGTGGTGCGGGCGCTCGAGACTGCCTGGGACGGAACCCAGCTTCAAGCAGGGCAGGGTGAAACCCAGATTTTCATTCGTCCAGGCTTCCGGTACCAGGTGGTAGATGCCCTCATCACCAACTTTCATCTGCCCAAATCCACCCTGCTGATGCTGGTCTCAGCCTTCATGGGGCACGCCCTTATGCAGCGGGCTTACCAGACCGCTGTGGCGGAGCGCTACCGGTTTTACAGCCTGGGCGATGCCATGCTGATCCTGTAGCAGTCACACATCCTGCAGCGGCTTTTGCTGCCCTGTTAGGGCTTACAGCCGACGGCGTTGCTTCAGCTAAACTTGGTGTGGAGTTGGACTTCGACAGCCTCGAGGGGTGTCTCCCGCACAAAAATCTGGGCAGGGTTACCAATAGCGGTGGCACCAGGGGGTACAGGCTTGGTAACCACAGCCCCTGCCCCCACCTTGGCGTCATCTCCTACCACGATTGGTCCCAGCACCACCGCATGTGCTCCTAGCAAGACCCGGTTGCCGATGGTGGGGTGGCGCTTCTCGCGGGTGAAGCCTGTACCCCCTAGGGTCACACCGTGGTACATCAGCACGTCGTCGCCTACTTCAGCGGTTTCACCGATCACGATCCCCATCCCGTGGTCTATCACCACCCGACGGCCAATGCGGGCTCCAGGGTGAATCTCCACCCCCGTGAGCATTCGGGTGAGGTGGGCCAGGATACGTGCCAGCAGCTTGAAATTGGCCTGCCAGAGCCAGTGGTTAAGCCGGTGCATCCATAAGGCGTGCATTCCAGGGCTGAAAAGAACCGCCTCGAGAACCCCTCTAGCTGCCGGGTCTCTTTCGAGCACGGCCTGCACATCTTCTCTAAAGCGTTCGATGACCCGCAACATAGCTTGAACCTATAGCCAACATTATGCAAAGGAGGCGATCTCTAGATGGGTCGAAGTTAACCTACTTTTGGCAAATAAGCTGTAAGCCGACGACCCATCTGAGAAGTCCTTCTGGTTTATTCTTGGGGCCTTGTCTGAAGCGCAGGCATGAGGGATCGAGGGATCCTGCGCTGGTCTGTCCTCCAACAGAACGGTTTGGCCAGGGTCACATTTTGCTTTGCCACCCCGCCCGGGGTATTTTCAAGCCTCGATGGTAACGTTGTCGAGGTCCAGGTTGGTGTAAACGTTCTGCACGTCCTCGAGCTCTTCCAGGGCCTCCACCATCCGGAGCACTTTTTCGGCTTCCTCTTGGCCTAAGCGTAGGGTGTTTTGCGGCACCATGGTGATCTCGGTTTCCTCGGGTTTGAAGCCTTTGGCCTTAAGGGCGTTGGCTACGGCATAAACTTCCTGGGGATCGGTATAGATCACTAGCCCCTCTTCGTTCTCTTGGAAGTCCAGCGCTCCGGCCTCAATGGCGGCCTCTTGAGCAGCCTCGCTGTTGGGCGCAATCCGGATATAGCCCCGCCGGTCAAACTGCCAGGAGACCGACCCAGTGGCCCCCAGGCTTCCCCCATGCTTGTTGAACACGTGCCGCACCTCAGAAGCCGTGCGGTTACAGTTGTCGGAAAGGGCCTGCACGATAACGGCTACCCCGCCCGGCGCATAGCCTTCGTAGACCACCTCTTCGTAGTGGCTGCCCTCGTCATCACCGCCCGCCAGGCGTTTCAAGAGGCGCTCAATATTGTCGTTGGGGACGTCTGCGTCCCTGGCTGCTTCGATTAGGTTGCGCAGGTGGGCATTTGCAGCCGGGTCTGTACTACCGCCAGCTTTGGCAGCAGCCGCAATTAGGCGCAGGTATTTGCTGACAATCTTTCCCTTTTTAAGGTCGTTAGCGGCTTTTTTGCGCTTAATTTGAGCCCATTTGCTATGGCCAGCCATAAACCACCACACAGTATACGTCAGCCGCGACAACCTAGAAAAGGCAGATGGTCTCAAGGCCGGGAAAACTCCCTTTTTGCGCCTGGCTCAGGGTAGCGGCCAAGCGAACGAGGATGCTCCGCAGAGGCGGATATGCAGTGCTCTATAATGGCTGCTATGCGTCGTGTGGTGGTTACTGGAATTGGCCCTGTGGCTCCCAACGGCATCGGGGCAGAAGCCTTCCATAAAGCCCAGCTCGAGGGTAAGTCTGGCATCCGTAGAATCACCCAGTTTGATGCCTCGAGCTACCCAGTTCAAATTGCGGGGGAGGTGGACATAAACCCTGAAGACTACATAGATCGGCGTGAGCTGCGCCGTCTGGACCGCTTCACCCAGCTAGCTTTGATCGCTGGACATCTGGCCTTGCAGGACGCCGGCCTTGAACCTGAAAAAGAAGACCCTACCCGCATCGGCACCCTCATAGGAACTGGCATTGGGGGCATGATGACCTGGCAGGAGCAGAGCAGGGTTCTGTTCGAAAAGGGTGGCACTCGCCTTTCACCCTTCTTCATTCCCATGATGATCGCCAACATGGCCTCGGCCCAGCTGGCCATGAAATATGGCTTCATGGGGCCTTCCTCCACTGTAGTGACAGCCTGCGCTACTGGCTCAGACGCCATCGGTAGCGCATTTCGGGTCATCCAGCTCGGAGAGGCCGATGTCATGCTGGCCGGTGGCACTGAGGCGGCGGTTACCGAGATGGCCATCGGTAGCTTCGGGGTGATGCGGGCCCTTTCCACCCGAAACCACGAGCCCGAAAAAGCCAGCCGTCCCTTCAGCAGAAGCCGCGATGGCTTTGTGCTCTCGGAAGGCGCTGCCGTCTTGGTGCTGGAGGAGTACGAACGGGCCAGATTCCGCGGTGCCAGAATTTACGCCGAGCTGGTCGGCTTTGGCCGTAGTGCCGATGCCCACCACATCACCGAGCCGCACCCAGAGGGCAAGGGGGCGGCCCTTTCCATGCAGGCTGCCCTTAGGGATGCAAAGATCAGCCCTGAGCAGGTAGGCTATATCAACGCCCATGGCACCTCCACGCCTGTGGGGGATAAGGCCGAGACCCTGGCCATAAAAAACGTTTTTGGCGAGCACGCCTACAAGCTTGCGATCTCATCTACCAAAAGCATGGTAGGGCACCTGCTGGGCGCGGCAGGGGCCATTGAGGCCATTGCCAGCGTACAGGCTCTGGCGAGTGGGATTCTTCCCCCTACCATCAACCTCGAGGACCCCGATCCCGAACTCGACCTCGACTACGTGCCCAACACCCCCCGAGAAAAGCAGGTGGACTACGCCCTCTCCAACTCCTTTGCTTTTGGAGGTATGAACGCGACTTTGTTATTCAGACGGGTGTAGCGCCCTGGCCCTGTTGGTGGCTTGCTAAAGGCCTACATGACCGCTGGGTGCCGTCAGGACGGTTGAGCGGAGGGTGGCCTGCCACTAGAGAAAATAGCCTCTTGCTTTACCATTGGCTTATCATTTTCTGTCTTACTATTGAAGTATGGCCTTGCGTAAAGCCTTGCTAAGCGGCTTGGTGGCGCTTGGGCTGGCTGGTTCGGTGCTGGCCTCGCCTGCCCAGGATTTATTCGACCAGGCTACCTTTCTGATTGGTTTTTACTACAACGGTCCGGCTAAGGTCCCCAACTTCAGGGAGCTCCGACAGCGGTATCAGCCAGAACTCCAGCGCCTTTGCGCCACCGAAGGGGATCGCTGCGGCTTTGATAAGGCCCGGCAGGTTATCCAGCGCATCGTGCAGGACATCGCTGACCCTTTTACAATGCTGCTTACGCGGGAGCAGCTTATCGACGAGCAGCGCTACGGGGCGGGTCTGGGACCGGCTGCTCCCTGGGTGGGCCTCTGGGTGCGCGAGACCCCTAGGGGGCTGGTGGTGAGCGAGGCCTTTCCGGGCGAACCCGCCTTTGAAGCAGGGCTGCGCCGGGGTGACCTGATCACCCAGGTTGCGGGTCAGCCCGCTACCCTGGCCCGTCTAAGCGCGGCTGAGGCTAGTCGCAGCGCCTTTAGTTTGGGTTACTCCCGGCGGGGGTCGGCCCGCACGGTGACCCTTACCCCAAGGGTGGCCGGGGCCACCATGCAGCCCAGGCTCGAGATCAACAACAACATCGCCTACCTGCGCGTTTATCATCTGTACAGTTCCGAGAGCTACTCCACGGCTCAGCGTATCCACGATGCGGCACGCCGGGCGGAGCAAGCGGGCGCTCGAGGGATGATTATCGATCTTCGTGATGCGCTGACTGGCTACGACTCGGAGGCGCTCTTGAGTGCGGCGGCCTTCATCGGCAAGGGCGGCTTCATCTACGACCGCCGCTTTGAAGGGCAGGACGAGACATATACGGTGGAAAACGGCAAGCTCTTTGTCCAGCCTGAAGGCGAGGAGAGGGAGGAGCAGAGCGCCCTCGAGCGGCCTTACCTGGCCCGCATACCGCTGGTGGTGCTGGTCAACCGGAATACCTTCAACTCCGCAGAGATGCTGGCCTACTTCCTGCAGGCTGCGGGCCGGGCTAAGGTGGTGGGTGAGCCTACCGCTGGCGCCTTGGGAATGTCTGGAAGCGCTGAGGGGCCCCTTATCAACGGCGAGTTTATTGCGGTCTCCTCGCTCAGAATGCGCAACCTGGATAGCTCACCCTTCCCCCTAAAGGTCAGCCCCGACGTGGTGGTGGAAGACGACCTCGAGGCCCTTGTGGCAGGACGCGACCGGATTTTGGAGCGCGCCCTGGAGATGCTGCGATAGGTGAAAGCTATGCGCAAATTGCTTGTGACCCTGGCCCTGCTGCTGAGCCCGCTTTCGCTGGCCTCACCCGCCCAAGACCTCTTCGACCAGGCCAGCTTCTATCTGCAGTTTTATTACTACGGCCCCGCTACCCTCAACCTCAAGGAGCTTACTGCCCGCTACCAGGAAGAGCTGGATCGCGCTTGCGCGCCTCAGAAGGATACCTGCGCTTATAGCCGGGCGGTGCCTATCATCCAGCAGATGGTGCGGGAGCTGAACGATAACCACACCTACTACCTAAGCCGCGAGGATATACGCGGTGTACGCGAATCCCGTCAGGGAAATGCCCCCTCGCGCACGCTGCGCATTGGCATAACCCACCTGCCTGTACCTGGCTCGCGTGACCGCCTGATTGTGGATGTGGTGGAGGGAGGGCCTGCTGACGAGGCAGGGTTGGCCTACGGCGACCGCATCATCGCCATCAATGGTCGGCTCCTGAGCGAGCTGCCCGATGACAACCAGGTGGTGCAGTTTTTGAACCAGTCGGTGCAGTCGGGGCGCCCGGTAGTCTTGACCATTCTGCGGGGCCCCGAACGCCAGCGCCTCGAGGTCACCCTCACGGGCCGTGAGATCAACCTGGCCCGCTTCCCCTCGCTCAAGATCAGGCCCAACGGTGTGGCGGTGCTCAAGATCCCCGACTTTGATGCCCAGGGTCAGGTAGGGCGGCGGGTGCATGAGCTGGTGCGCGAGGCCCAGCAGAAAAATGCGCGGGCCATGGTGTTGGAGCTGCGGGGCAACAGCGGCGGCCTGCTTACCGAGATGATCATTTCGGCGGCGGCTTTCATAGATGACGCTTACGTGGCCTTGATGGACCGTTACCAGACCGAACGCAACGAGTTTCGGGTGCGTGATGGGCGGCTTACCATCACCCGCAATGGTCGGACTGAAAGCACAGAGCTGAGCTTTCTGACCCGCTGGCGTGGTCCGTTGGCGGTACTGATAGACGGAAATACCGCCTCAGGTGGGGAGTATTTGGCCTCGGCCATCCAGAGGGCCAGGGTTGCACCCCTGGTAGGTGTGCCCACTCTGGGCATCGGCAACACCACCACCCGTCCTTTTAGCCTGATCGACGGGGGGGCCCTGAGCATCTCCTACAACCGGGCTTTCTTTGCCGATGGAACCCCCTTTCCGGCCCGGGCCATTCCGGATATCGTGGTGGAGAGTTCCCTCGAGCAACTCGCCAACACCGGCCGCGACCTCCCCTTCGAGAAGGCTCTAGAGGCGCTGGGTATTAGGCCTACAGGCCGCTAGCCAGATGTGCTGGGGGCATTCCCTGCGGGTTGAAGATTGCACCCCGACCGAACACTTTTGTTTACAATCTGGGTGAAGCTATGAAAGTTTCTGCGCGGCTCGACTTTCTGCCTGTGACAAGTGATTTGACCACAGTCGTGCACAGTCTGTACCTAAACTGCCCCACCTACATCTCGCTCATTGGTGGTGATATGCCCTCTCTGAACGACATTCAGCGTGAGCTCGAGACCCTGCGCCATGATACCCGGCGGCAGGCGGTTCTGCTCATGCGCGAGGGCCAGCCGGTAGGTTTTCTGGACTACAAAGTGGCCTATCCTGACCTGCACTCGGCAACCATCAGCCTGCTGCTCATCGAGGAGAAGCTTCAGGGCCGAGGCCTTGGCAGAGCTGCCCTGGAGCAGCTGGAGGCCTTGCTGCGGGGCCGCATGGACCAGTTGTACGCGGTGGTGTACGGCAACAATGCGCAGGCCAGGCGTTTCTGGGAGCGCATGGGGTTTGAACACCTGCGCGATAGTGGTCCTACCCTGAGCTGGTACTTGAAATCGCTAAAGGGGGCACCTAGGTACCCTTCACCTGAACGATGCCTAAGTCCGGAAGGTCCTGGCGTGCCTTAAACCCGCTTTCTACACGCTTGCTAAGCAGGCCTTAGCTCAACCACCCGGTCTACCAGAGCAAGCCAGCTTTTGTCATGGGTGGCGATAACCACCCCGCCTAGCGATCGGGCATGGCGTACCAGGTTTTCCAGTAGCCCTCGCCCCTCTGCGTCCAGTGCCGCTTCGGGTTCGTCCAAAAGCCAGATGTCTGGGTTTTGCAGGCGCAGCCTTGCAATGGCCAGCCGTTTTTTCATGCCGCTGCTGTAACTCGACACGGGTTTATCGAGAGAGAGCCCGGCCTGGGCTAGGGCTGCTTGGATCTCGCTATGGCGGCTGTTCTGTCCGTCGAGCCGCAAGGCATAAAGCAGGTTTTCGGCTCCGGTAAAGTGCCTGTGAAAAGCCGGTGGGTTGGCCAGAAAACCCACCCTTCCCCTAAGCTGCACCGAGCCTCGAGTAGGGCGCACCAGTCCAGCCAGCACCCGCAGCAGGGTGGTTTTGCCTACGCCGTTGGGCCCTACTAGGGCTACGACTTCGTGTTTGGCCAGATGGAAGTCTAGGTCGCGCAGAACCCAGTCGCGTCCGTAGCGCTTGGAAACTGACACCGCTTCGATCAGCATGCCGTTTATAATACGGCACGCCTGCGCGGCTTTTTTTAGCTTGGGGATGGGAAAGTCGGTCAACCTTCTGTAGACTGGGGCCATGCTGCGTCTGCTCGGGCTTACCAAGGCCTATCTAGGCTTTCGGCTGGCGCTTTCGCTCGAGGTTCCCCCGGGGCAGACCCTGGCCTTGCTGGGCCCCTCAGGCAGTGGTAAAAGCACGCTTTTACGGCTGGTGGCGGGTCTGGAGGAGCCGGATGCAGGTCAGATCTGGCTGGGGGAGACGGAGCTTACGTTGCTCCCCCCAGAAGCGCGCCGTGCGGGATTTGTGTTTCAGGACTACGCCCTATTTCCCCACCTTTCGGTTTGGGAAAACGTGGCCTTCGGCTTGCGGGAAGCCCGCTGGGATGCTGCCCGTATCCGCACGCGGGTGGCCTTCTTGTTGGAGCTAACCCGCCTAGGGCCCCACGCCCAGAAGCGTCCTGACCAGCTCTCGGGTGGTGAACGTCAGCGGGTTGCGCTGGCTCGAGCCCTGGCTAACCAGCCTCGCCTGCTCCTGTTGGATGAGCCGCTGGGGGCACTGGATTTGAAGTTGCGCCAGGAGCTGTTGTCGGAGCTACGCGCTATCCTACGGCAGATCGAGGTGCCGACCATTGTGGTCACGCACGACCAGTCCGAAGCCTTTGCTATAGCTGCACAAGTGGCCCTGCTGAGGAGAGGTGCCATCGTTCAGATGGGCTCACCTGAAGGGCTTTTTCGCCAACCCAAGAACCGCTGGGTGGCTGCTTTTCTGGGCCACCGTAACCTATTCACTGCCGAGCAGAGCCGTCAGCTAGGCCTCCCAGCCCGGCCACACCTGCTGCCGCCAGAGGCCATAACCCTGGGCGACGGGGAGGAAGCACTTGTTCTAGAGCGGGTTTTCAAGGGTTTTGTGGTGGCCCTCGAGCTGGTCTGGCGGGGCCAGCGGCTCTATCTGGAAGGTCCTGAGCAAGGGCTTTACCCCGGTGAGTTCACTCGGGTAAGGGTGGATTGGTCGAAGGCAGTAGCCCTTGATGAGGAGCCGGAGGTCGCAACTGAAGTCCTCACTGAGGCCCAAGGATCGGTCTGAAGCGCTGGATATGTCTTCGTTTACCATTCTCCTCAACGGTTTAGTCGAGGTAACCCCGCGGCTTAGGGCCCAGGTGAGTGGCAGCCGGGTCATTGCAGCAGATGGCGGTATGTTGCACGCACAGCCGCTAGGGCTTCAGCCGGAGCTATGGGTGGGCGACTTTGACTCGACCTCACCAGAGCTTCAGCGAGTCTATCACCATGTGCCACGTGAGGAGCATCCGGTCAACAAGGACTTTACCGATGGGGAGCTGGCTATTGAGGCGGCACTGGCCCGAGGAGCCGATCGTCTGGTTTTGGTGGGGGCCCTAGGAGGTCAGACCGACCAGGTTATGGCCCATCTGCTGTTGGGAGTCCGGCTGGCCCAACGGGGCATTGCTACCCTGCTGACCTCAGGCAAAGAGGAGGCTCACCCCTTGGTGCCGGGCACGTTGCGGCTGGATCTGCCCCTCCAGGCTAGACTCAGTTTGTTGCCACTGGGCGGTTTTGTCGGCCTGAGCATCTGCGGTGTTCGCTGGCCGCTGCAAAAGGCGGAGGTGCGCTTTGGCAGCACCCGTACCCTTTCCAATGTGGTTTTGGGGCAGGTGGAGATTGAGCTCGAGGCTGGCTATGGGGTGGTGTTTGCCTATCCTGAACCGGGGCCTTAGTAGTTGTGTTGGGGGTTTGGGCAAGACCTTGGAAGGCGGAAAAGGCCTGCGGTATATTCAGGTATGGACGCTCGGGGCTGGGTGCTCAAAGCCATTGAGACGCTGCGGTTTGCCAGCGAGCAGGATGTGGCGCGCTGGTTGGAAGATGAGGGGGAGAGTTTTTCCCGGCACGAGCTTCGGCGCACCCTCGAGCTGTTGCTTAGTGAAGGGGTGCTCGAGCTAAAAAACGACCTCTTTCGCCTCAAGCGCAAGAACAGCAACCAGCAGGCCTTTGACAAGCTATTCAATGATTAATTGCGCCAGGGCAGATTGGCAAAACCAGCGGAATGAGTCAATGCATACCTGGCGCAATTCCTAAAGCGAACTTTCGGTACGGCATCTTGCATTTCGCTTATGGAGACACTTAGGCATCTTCGCATGCTGTTTTCGCCCTGCTACCCACCCAACTCATGTGCTGGATGGCAAGATTGAGACATGGGTAAAAACCTGTTCTTGCAGGCGGCTTTAGGCCTGGTGGCTTTTGCGCTACTGGCGCTGGCCCAGGCCTTTTCCCTCGAGCGAATGCAGGCCGACCTGCAGGCCTTGCTAGCGCAGGGGCCGCGGGTAGCGGGCACCCCGGCGGTGGCGGCGGCGGGCGAGTACCTGGCCGCAGAACTCCGCAAGGTGGGCTACACTGTGGAGTTTTTTCCCTTCACCTACAGCCGCACCCGCGAGCAGGGCTCGAGTCTCCAGGTGGGCGGGGTCGCTTTTCCGGTCAGCAGCGTGGCGGGCAGCCCCATCCGGCGGGTTGAAGGACCGCTGGTGGTGGTACCGGGTGCGGGGCTAGCGGCGGACTTTGCTAACCTAAACCTGCAAAACAGCATCGTGCTGGTGCGCCGGGGCGGAATTCCAGGCCTGGAGAAGGCCCGGCTGGCTGCCCAGCGGGGGGCCCTGGGGATTGTTTTGCTGACGGAAGAACCCAGCGGCATTCGCTTTAGTTTTGGCGGCAACAGTCCCATCCCAGGCGTGACCATCTCCTCTAGCGAAGGGGAGGTGCTGTTCAGGCTAGCGGGAAGCCGAGCTGTGCTTGATGTGCGCATGGTAAGCGAGGTGGTGCAGGGCCGCAATGTGATTGCCAAGCGGGGCCAGAGCCCCCTAGTCATCGTAGGAGCCCACTACGACTCTGTACCTGGCAGCCCAGGGGCCAATGATAACGCCTCAGGTACTGTGACGGTGCTCGAGCTGGCCCGCCAGCTAGCAAATAGCCCCATCTCCGAGCGCATCTGGTTCATGTTTTTCGATGGGGAAGAAGATGGCCTGTGGGGCTCGAGGCGCTTTGTGGAGCAGAACCCTGAGCTTGTGCGGGGGTTGAAGGCCATGCTCAACCTGGATATGGTGGGGGTGGATGTCAACGGCAGCCTGGGAATAGGCGGCAGCCAGGAACTGCGGGCCTTGGCCGATTGCAACGCCCTGCAGATGGCTTGTGGTAGCGCACCGGGGGGTGGCAGCGACCACGTGCCTTTTGCCCAGGCCGGGGTGCCGGTGCTTTTCTTTTTCCGGGGCCTGGACCCCAACTATCACCGCCCCACCGACACCGTGGCTGACCCAGTGCTTATGGCCCAGACCGGTCGGCTGGTGCAGGGGATTTTGCAACGCTTGTTGCGTTAGGCCAACTCTCACCTGCAGGCAGAAGGTACCCAGTTGCCGCCGCATATGATCACCGCGATACGCTCAGGTAGCTCGTAGCGCATGAGCAGCGGCCCTAAAGCCAATCCAGCAGTGGGCTCCACCACCTGTTTGAGCCGTTGCATCATCAGGTGCTGGGCCTGTAGGGTTACCTCGTCGGGTACAGTAAGGATGCGGTCTACGTGCTTTTGCATGACCGGGAAGGTTTTCTCCCCAACCACCAGCGTGCGCACCCCGTCGGCCACGGTCTGGGGGGCCTGCGCCAGCTTGACCCGCACGCCCACCCGGAGGCTTTGCTGGGCGTCGTTGGCGCCCTCGGGTTCCACCCCAATCACCTCGCACTCCGGGCGCAGGCTTTTGACTGCGGTAGCAATGCCGGAAATCAGCCCCCCGCCCCCTACCGCTACCAGCACAGCCTCCAGCTCAGGCACCTGCTCTAAGAGCTCGAGGGCCTGCGTACCCTGCCCGGCCATGACCCGCAGGTCGTCAAAGGGATGGATAACCTCGTAGCCGGTCTGCCCGGCCAGCCTTTGCATCACCTGCTCGCGGTTCTCCACCGTTACCCCCTGGTCGAAGACCTTGGCCCCATAGGCGCGGGTGGCGGCTTTTTTGATGGGGGAGGCCTCCTCCGGCATCACCACCAGGGCGGGAACCCCAATCACCTGGGCCGCATAGGCCACCCCCTGGGCGTGGTTGCCCGACGAGACCGCAATCAGGCCCCTGGGGTTTTTCAACTGAAGGGCCGCGTTGAGGGCGCCCCGGGCCTTGAAACTGCCGGTTTTTTGCAGGTGTTCGGCCTTAAAGAAAAGGGTTTTGCCCAGCAGCGCATTGAGTCCCCGGCTGCTAAAAACCGGGGTTTGGTGAATGTAAGGGGCAATGCGGCGGGCGGCGCATTGGATGTCTTCCAGGGTTAGCACAGCCCCATGCTAGCAGGAGGGTACGTAACGCCCAAGGCTTTTGTAACGCTCAGAAGGCCCCTTGCAAGGAGGCGGTTTGCCCTACAGTGATTCCATGCGGGTGCTCGCCGAGGCTATTTACCAACTCGAGCCCGGTCAAATCCTGGTCGGTCAAACCCCCACTGCGCGGGAGCTGCTTAAGCTCTGGATTCACCGGCGCCAGACAGGCTTCGATCTATACGTGACCAACATGTCAAGCGTCCTGCCTCAGCGGGCCCGCAGCGCGTTGAGCAATGGCCTGGTCTCTCCTGCGGAGGTGCTGGAGGCTTTGCGTCACTTGGAGGACGTGTATCCGGTTGCCTTTCATGTGCTAAAGAACCTTCCCGTGACACTGCGCGAGGCCACCCCCGAACTTTTGCAGATGTTCGAGGAGCGGATGTCGCACGTGGCCCGGAGCACCCTGACGGGCGGGTTTGACCCCGACGACCCGCCGGCCTAGGTAGCACAAAAACCGCTGTGCCTGTCAGATGAGCTCGAGTCCGATGACGACTTCGCCTGGCTTGTCCTCACCGACCCTTGACCGAACCTCCCCCACTGCCCCATAATGCCCCTGATGGAAGGGGTGCGGCTGGCAGTAAAAACCCTAGGCTGCAAGGTTAATCAGGTGGAATCGGATGCCTTGGTGGGCCTGCTCAAACCTTTGCACCCGGTGCTGGTGCCTTTGGAAAGCAGCGCTGACCTGGTGGTTATCAATACCTGTGCAGTAACCACCAGCGCCGAGGCCGATGCCCGCAAAGAGGTGCGCCGGGCCCGCCGGGCTAACCCCGCAGCTTTTATCGTGGTTACGGGCTGCTATGCCGAGCTGGCCCCCGAGCAACTGGCCGAGCTAGGGGCTGATGTGGTGCTGGCCAACAGCCGCAAAGCCGAGCTTCCCGGCGTCATTCTGCAGCACTTTGGCCTTCCCGCCGACCCCATTACCACACCCCCCAACGAGTTCTGGGGAGCGGGCGAGCGGGGCCTTTTGAACAACTATGTGCGGGCTTTTCTCAAGGTACAGGATGGCTGTAATGCGGGCTGCGCCTACTGTATCATTCCCCGCCTGCGCGGGCGCGAGCGCCACCGGGGGTACCAGGAAGCCCTACGGGAAGCCGAGGCCTTGCTGCAAGCAGGCGTTCAGGAAATTGTGCTTACCGGCGTTCGGCTGGGCTCTTACAAGGGCCATCCCCGTGGGATTGCCGGGCTGGTAGAAGAACTGGCCCTGATGGGCGCCAAGGTGCGCCTTTCTTCCATCGAGCCCGAGGACACCGGGGAAGAGCTGCTCCAGGTGATGGGCCGCTTTGCGCCCCAGGTGCGCCCCCACCTGCACCTTAGCCTGCAAACAGGGTCGGCCCGCTTGCTGGCCCTGATGGGCCGTCGCTACGATAAAAACTACTACCGTGCCCTGGTAGAGCGGGCTTCTTTGCTTATCCCCGGCTTCGCCCTTACCACCGATGTGATTGCCGGTCTACCCACCGAGACCGAGGAGGAACACCAGGAAACCCTGGCCTTTCTGGAGGAAGTACAGCCCAGCCGCGTTCATGTGTTCACCTACACCCCCCGCCCCAAGACCCGCGCAGCCGCGCTACCTCAAGTGCCCATCGAGGTGCGCAAGCGCCGTAATAGGGAGCTTCAAGCCCTCGCGCTCCGCCTGGCCGAGGCACGGGTGCGGCCTAAGCTGGGCCGTCGGCTCGAGGTGCTGGTGGAAAGCTTTCGCGGCGGCAGGGCCTATGGTCACACCCCAGACTACTACGAGGCCGAGTTTACCGGGCCGGCACGGGTGGGCCAGACCGTCTGGGTAAGGGTAGAGGCCATTGCAGGTTATACCCTGCAGGGCAGGCTAGAAGCTGTCAAGGAAGAGCCAGCCCGTCTGGGGCTACCGGTGCTTTAGCTCTTGCGCCGGCGCTCTACCCAGAAGCGCACCACAAACCCCAAGCAGATAAACACCGTGGCGAACTGGGCCATCGCGGCGATGGGTCGCTCCACCGTACCGCCGCTTAGGATGGTGATGAATCCGGGAATGCCTTGCACTGAACCCAGAATGCCCAGCACCGAAAGGCCCAGGGCGATATTCATGGCAAGGTTCTTTTGGGCGGGGGACCGGTTGGCCCAGATGCCCAACAGGGCGATGGTCAAGCCCAATGCTCCTGGAATCAGGGCGGTAGGGGTAAGGCTGGTGCTCATGACGGCCAGGGTGGAAACTAGAATCAGAAAAACTCCAGTCCAAAGGGCTCTGGCTGGCAGACTGCTACCCATCTGAAACCTCCTGGTGTTTCCCAAAAAGCTGGTGGCTTATGTGCAGGCTGGGGGTCAGCATGGCCAAAGCCTAAACCCGATGTCGGGAAATTACTGTAAGCGCATTGGTCATATTGGCCATCAGGAGGTGCGGCAGTGCTTTGATATGGCCTGTACCTTGGCCGCTGCGGTAGATTATCTTCCATGGAGAACCCTACTGTTTTTGGCAAAATCATCCGCCGGGAGCTGCCTGCTAGTATCGTCTACGAGGACGAAGAATTCATCGCTTTCAAGGATATCAATCCACGCTCGAAGGTGCACATTCTGGTCTGCCCCAAAGAGTACATCCCCACCCTGGCCGACTACCCTGACACCGAGGAGGGTGCGCTGAAGCTGGGCAAGCTCATGCTGACGGCCAACCGGATCGCCAAGCAGATGGGCCTCGAGGGTTATTTCATCCGTATTCACGTGGGGGAGAAGGGCGGGCAGGAGGTCTTCCATGTGCACGTACACCTGCGCTCGGATGCCTAGAGCTGCAAAGGCTGCCGTTCCCTTCACTTCGCCCCACCCCTGCACCACAACAGCTCGCTGCTTCAACCCAAACGTATTTCTGGAAGCCCATCAACTAGGTGTTCATCGTGAGTTGCGATGATTACCGCCGTGCCCAAGTCTTTGGCCAGGTCGAGCATGAGTTCCCAAACCTTCTCAGCATTGCGCCGGTCCAGGCTACCGGTGGGTTCGTCGGCCAGAAGCAGCCTGGGCCGGTTGTAGAGGGCCCGGGCCAGGGCGATCCGCTGTCGTTCGCCGCCGGAGAGGGCTTTAGGGCGCAGGTTGGCCCGATCCAATAGCCCGATCCGGCGCAACAGCTCTAGGCCCCAGGCCACATCTACCCTGTTTGCTAGGTATCCAGGAACCAGGACGTTTTCCAGGGCCGTTAGTTCAGCTTGTAGGTAGTGATGCTGGAAGACCAGGCCACAAAAGTCTAGCCTGCGCCGGGCCAGGTCCTCTTCCTTTGCACGAATGCTCTGCCCCTGCCACCGGATCTCGCCTTGCTGAAGCTGCAGCAAGCCAGCCAGCAGGTGAAGGAGGGTGGTTTTGCCGCTGCCAGAGGGGCCCAAAATGACTCGAACCTCACCTTGGTACAAGGAAAAGCTAAGGTTTTGAAATAGGCTGACTTCGTCGTAGGAGAAGCACAGATTGCTGGCTTCCAGCACCGGTGTTTTGGCTATTGGCAAAGCGTTGCTCACCTTTGTAGAGTGTACCTGATGTTGGTGGACACCCAGGTGCTCGCGAAAACCCCTTTATTTCAAGGGGTACCTCCTCAAGCGCTCGAGGTAGCCCGAGAGGCCTTTGTTAGCCGTAAGTACCCTGCTGGTAAACTGATATTCGAAGCAGGTGACGTGGGGGCTGCGCTTTACATTGTGCAAAGCGGCCAGGTGCGCATCTTCCGAACCTACTTGGATGGTCGGGAGCGGATGTTCGCCTACCTGGGTCCTGGGGAGGTTTTTGGTGAGATGAGCCTACTGGACGACCAGCCCCGCAGTGCCTCGGCAGAAACCAGCATGGACTCGGTGCTCCTGGTGTTGTACCAGGACGCTTACTGGAGTCTGGTGCGCAAATGGCCAGAGATCTTGCATAACCTGGCTACCATCCTGGCACGTCGCCTACGCGAGGCCGACCTCGAGCTCGAGGTACTTTCCTTCGAGGAGGCACGGGGAAGGGTGGCTTATGCCCTGACCAAGCTTCGCAAGCAACGGTATGGTGATGGCCTTAGGATGAAGCTAACCCACCAGGAACTGGCCCAGCTTTCGGGCACCAGCCGCGAGACAGTTACCCGGGTGTTGCACGCTTTGCGGGATGAGCAGCTGGTGAGGGTGGGCTCGGGCTATGTGGAGATTCTCGATCCGGAAGGGTTGGAAGAGGTCCTGTTCGGGCTGCGCTAGGCCTGCGTGGTAGGGTCATCCCAGGTCTTTTGCACAGTCTTGAGGTTATCGGCTATGATAGCCTTTGTCTCTCATTTATGTCTCAGCTTTCAGACCTCGTCTTCGCGAATCCCCACACAAATGTTGTAGCTGACCCGCCAGGGTGGCTTGTGCTCATCCTAACCCCCTTTGTGTGCCTACTTCAAGGAGAGACATGCGCCTGAGAGCTGACCTGGTTCCCCACGACAGCCTGAGTTACCCCGATGTGGTGCTGGTGGTTGACGTGATCCGGGCCACCACCACCGCAACAGCCTTTCTGGAGGCAGGGGCCCACGCCTTGTACCTCACCGCTGACCTGGAGAGCGCTAAGGCCTTTCGAGACACTGATGTGGTGTTGGCCGGTGAGGAAGGGGGGCTCAGACCTATGGGCTTCGACTACGGTAACTCGCCCAGGGAGGCGCTGGAGGCACCTGTGGGCAGCAAAATTGTGGTGATGAGCACCACCAACGGCACCCGTGCCGCTCATCTGGCAGCTCGTACCGCCAAATATGTCCTGCTGGCCTCACTCTATAACGCCCACGCTGCCGCCCGGCTGGCCCATCAACTGGCCACCGAGGAGGTGGCTATATTGTGCGCGGGCAAGGGAGGGCGGATCGGGCTGGATGATGTGTACACCGCAGGCGTGTTGGCCGAGTTTTTGCAGATTATGGGGTCTTACGAACTCGAGGACGGCGCGCTAACCGCCCTCACCACGCGCCGGGCCTACCCCGACCCGCTCGAGCCCCTGTATCTGTCCGGTGCAGCCCAGGCCCTACGTCAAGTAGGCCTCGAGGCCGACGTGCCGTTTTGTGCTCAGATCGCTGCTTCGCCAGCAGTAGCAATGCTCGAGGGCCGGGTGGGGGAGGCCCTCATTTTCTCGCGGGCCCAGCGCCCAGGCTAGCCCTAGCCCAGTGGGAGCAGCCCCTAGGGGCGCATGCGGGTGTACATGCGCGGGAAGGGGATGGTCTCGCGGATGTGCTCAATGCCGCAGATCCAGCGCACGGTACGCTCGAGGCCAATGCCAAACCCCGCGTGCGGCACGGTTCCGAACAGCCTCAGGTCCATATACCAGTCGAAGACTTCCTCGGGCAGGTTGTGTTCGCGAATCTTCTGGAGCAGCAGCTCGGGGTCGTGAATGCGCTGTGAGCCTCCGATAATCTCGCCCACCCCCTCGGGGGCCAGCATGTCGGCGTTGAGCACCAGGCGCGGATCGTTGGGGTCGGGCTGCATATAGAAGGCCTTGATGGCTGCCGGGTATTTTTCCACAAAGATGGGCCGGTCAAACTGCAAGGTGAGGGCGGTTTCATGCGGGGCGCCAAAGTCGTCGCCCCACTGCAGGGGGGTGAGCTCGAGCTCGGACCTTTGGGCCAGCTGGTTGACCATCTCCACTGCCTGGGTGTAGGTGATGCGGGGGTAGTTGCCCTGGGTGGCGCGCTCGAGCGCAGTGGTGTCGCGCTCGAGCATCTCCAGCTCAAGCTTTCTGTTCTCCAGCACCCGCCCCACCAGATAAACCACCAGCTCCTCCTGCAGCTGCATGTTCTCCTCATGGGTCATGAAGGCCACCTCCGGCTCAATCATCCAGAACTCCAGTAGATGCCGCCGGGTTTTGCTGCGCTCGGCCCGGAAGGTGGGACCAAAGGTGTAGACCTTGCCAAAAGCCATGGCTCCGGCCTCGGCATAAAGCTGGCCCGACTGCGAGAGGTAGGCCTTCTCACCGTCGAACAGGTCTACCTCGAACAGGTCGGTGGTGCCCTCCACTGCGTTGGGGGTCAGGATGGGGGCGTCCAGCCGGATGAAACCCCGGGCGTGAAAGAAGTCGTGGATGGCCCGCTCGAGCTCATCGCGTATCCGCAACACCGCCCAGGCCCGGCGGTGGCGCAGATGCAGGTGGCGGTGGTCCATCAGGAAGTCCACCCCATGCTCCTTGGGGGTGATGGGGTATTCCCGGCTGGGCCGGGCGATCACCCTGAGGTTGCGCAGCGCGAGCTCATACCCCCCCGGCGCCCGGCGGTCGGCGCGCACCAGGCCCTGCACCTCCAGGGCGGTCTCCTGGGGTAGGTGGTCGGCCTCCTCGAACTGTTCGTCGGGCAACTCACCCCTGAGGGCGGTGGCCTGTATAAAACCGGTGCCGTCGCGCAGTTGCAAAAAGTGTATCTTGCCCTTGGAGCGCCGGTTGATAAGCCATCCCCGGATGGTCACCTCTTGACCGTTGTATTTTGCGATTTCTTCAATGAAAACCCTTAGCACAGGCTGATTCTACCTGCAAGCTTGGGGGCCTTGCTCAAGAGTTTTGATTTCACCTTGTGCTAGGAGCTGCTCCTTGCAAGGTTGGCTCTGGCCTGCATAGGGCTTCGGGTGGGGTTTGTACTAGGCACCAACGGCACGGCTTCTGACGGGCTCACCTACACATCCCGGTTTACCTTATGATACTTGCGTAATGAGCACCGACCCTAATCCCGAGCGCCCGCAACACCCCAACAACCGGGCTTGCAGGTTTGCCCACCTGCACCAGCATACCCAATTCAGCCTGCTGGACGGGGCAGCCCGGCTCAAAGACCTTCTGAAGTGGGTCAAGCAGGTCTCGCCTGAGGAGCCCATGCTGGCCATGACCGACCACGGCAACATGTTTGGGGCGGTACAGTTTTACAAATATGCCAGCGAGCTGGGGGTCAAGCCCATCATTGGCTACGAGGCCTACGTGGCGGCAGAGTCGCGCTTCGACCGCAAGCAGGGCAAGGGCTTGGATGGGGGCTACTTTCACCTCACCTTGCTGGCCCAGAACATGGAGGGCTACCAGAACCTCTGCCGCCTGGCCAGCCGGGCCTACCTCGAGGGCTTCTACGGCAAGCCCCGCATAGACCGCGAGATCCTGCGCGAGCACCACGCGGGCATCATTGCACTTTCGGGCTGCTTGGGGGCCGAGATTCCCCAGCTCATCCTGCAGGAGCGCTTTGAGGAAGCCGAAAAGCGCCTGCTGGAGTACTTAGCGATCTTTGGTCCAGAGCGCTACTTCATAGAGATTCAGAACCACGGCCTGGCCGAAGAGCGCAAGGTTAATAAGGTGCTAAAAGAGCTGGCCGACAAGTACGGCCTGGGCTTGGTTGCCACCAACGACGGCCACTATGTGCGCAAAGAAGACGCCGAGGCCCACGCGGTGCTCCTGGCGGTGCAGTCGAAGTCTACCTGGGACGACCCAGACCGCTGGAAGTTCCCCTGCGACGAGTTTTATGTCAAGAGCCCCGAGGAGATGCGCCAGACCTTCGAGCACGAAAAAGAACTCTGGGGCAGCCGCATGGACGAACTCTTCGACAACTCGGTGAACATCGGGCGGATGTGCGACGTGGAGCTGGTGCCCAAAAAAGTGCAGTACCGCATTCCCAAATACCCTTTGCCTGAGGGCCATACCGAGGTGACCTATCTGCGCGAGCTCACCTTCAGCGGTCTGCTTAAGCGCTACCCCGGGCGGGTTACAGCGGAGTTGTACCGGGAGTTTTTGCGCAGGATGGGTCGGCCGGTGCCGCATGGGGATGGGGAGGTCCTGGCCTCTGCGCTGGCCCACCTTGCGGACCTCGAGGCTGCCCAGGCCCACCTACCTGAGCTTAGGGAAGGTATTGAATGGGATGGTTGGGCCATACTCTCCCGCGCCGTCTACGAGCTTTCGGTGGTGGAGCGGATGGGCTTTGCGGGCTACTTGCTAATAGTCAGTGACTTCATCAACTGGGCTAGGGACCACGGCATCTCGGTAGGACCGGGCCGGGGCTCGGCGGCGGGCTCACTGGTGGCTTATGCCACCCGCATCACCAACATTGATCCCCTGGCCTACAATCTGCTGTTTGAGCGCTTCCTCAATCCGGCCCGGGTTTCCATGCCCGATATTGATACCGATTTTTCCGACGTGCGCCGGGGGGAAGTGATCGAGTATGTGCGCCAGCGCTACGGCGACGAAAGGGTGGCCCAGATCGGTACGTTTGGTACGCTAGCGGCTAAGGCGGCCATCAAGGACGCGGCGCGGGTGTTTGGGCTGCCGGTTAAGAAGGCCGACGAACTGGCCAAGCTGATCCCGGTTACTTTTGGTAAGCCGATGCCATTGGACAAGGCTATTGAGGCCGTTCCAGACCTGCGGGCCGAGATGGAGAAAGACCCGCTGGTGAGAAGGGTGCTCGAGGTGGCCCAGAAGCTCGAGGGCCTTTCGCGCCAAAGCAGCGTGCACGCCGCCGGGGTGGTCATCTCCGACGTACCCCTACGCGACTACATCCCTTTGATGCGGGCTGGGGATAGCGGGGCCAAGGTTACCCAGTACGACATGGGTTCGGTGGAGGCCTTGGGGTTTTTGAAAATGGACTTTTTGGGCCTGCGCACACTTTCTTTTCTGGATGAGTGTAAGCGCATTGTTAAAGAATCCAAAGGGGTCGAGCTCGACTTCGATAACCTGCCCATTGACGACGCTAAAACCTTTGAGCTGCTGGGCCGGGGGGAGACCAAAGGGATTTTCCAACTCGACTCAGCCGGCATGACCAGCGCGGTGCGGGGCCTCAAGCCGCGCCGCATCCAGGAAATCATCGCCCTGGGCGCCCTTTATCGGCCTGGCCCCATGGAGAACATCCCCACCTACATCCGCCGCCACCACGGGCGCGAGGAGGTGAGCTATCCGCAGTTCCCCAACGCCGAGAAGTACATCCGGCCCATCCTGGAGGAGACCTACGGGATTCCGGTTTACCAGGAGCAAATCATGCAGATCGCCACTGCTGTGGCCGGCTACAGCCTGGGCGAGGCCGACCTGCTGCGGCGGGCCATGGGCAAAAAGAAGATGGAGGAGATGGTCAAGCAGCGGGCGCAGTTTAGGGAAGGGGCGGCCAAAAAGGGCATTCCCGCCGACGAAGCCGACCGGCTCTTCGACCTGCTCGAGGCCTTCGCCAACTACGGCTTCAACAAAAGCCACGCGGCGGCTTACGCCATACTGACCTACCAGACTGCCTACGTCAAAGCCCACTTCCCGGTGGAGTTTTTTGCTGCGGTGCTCACGGTCGAACGCCACGACTCTGATAAAGTGGCGGAGTACATCCGGGCAGCCCGCATTGCCGGAGTGGAGGTGCTCCCCCCCGACATCAACCGCTCGGGCTTTAGCTTCCGGGCGCTGGAGAAAAGCGTGTTGTTTGGGCTTTCAGCGGTAAAAAACGTGGGTGAGATGCCAGCCGAGCTCATCTTGAAAGAGCGTGAGCGGGGGGGGCCTTATAAATCGTTGCCGGACTTCCTACGGCGGCTCGATGGCAGCGTGGCCAATAAGCGGGTGGTGGAGTCGCTGATTAAGGCGGGGGCTTTCGATGCTTTTGGCCCTCGAGGCCCCCTGCTGGCTGCGCTCGATGACCTGCTCAAATGGGCCCATTCCGAACGCGAGCGGGCCCAGTCGGGCATGATGGGGCTTTTTGGTGAGGCGCAGGAACCGCCCATCCCCAAAGCCCCGCTGCTGGATGCCTTGACCGAGCTTCGCATGGAAAAAGAGGCCTTGGGTATCTACGTAACCGGTCATCCGCTTTCGCGCTACCAAGGCCTGCGCGAGGCGGCAAGCTGTACGCTGGAGGAGCTACCCCAGGCCTATGCTGAGCAGAAGGACAGACGCAGTCAGGCTCGCCTGCTGTTAGCAGGCATGGTAGAGGGCATCGTGCGCAAACCGACCCGGTCGGGTGGGATGCTGGTGCGCTTCACCCTGGCCGACGAGACCGGGGCGGTGGAGGTGGTAGCCTTTGGCCGGGCCTACGAGAAAATTTCCCCCCGCATCGCTGAGGATGCCGCGGTGCTGGTGCTGGCAGAAGTGGAGCCCGACGGCGAGGGGGAGAGCCTGCGGGTGGTGGCGCAGGATGTATTTCCTTATAGCGAGCTCGAGGGCCTGCCCAGGGTGCTGGAGCTCGAGCTGGACCTGGCCTTGCTCGACGAAGAAAAACTCCTGGAGCTGCGCAGCCGACTTGATGAGGCCTCCGGGCCGCTGCCGGTACAGCTCAAGGTGCGGGGGCCGGGGGGCTGGGCCATGATCGAAGCCCGCGAGGTCAAGGTGAGCGAGCAGGCTCCTGGGTTGTTGCAAGACCTGCACTGGCTCGAGGCCCGCTTGATTCCCGACCGTGAGATGCTGCTGGGCTACAGCAAAGCCACCGAGGTTAGAGGTCAGAAGGGACGCCAATTCGGAAAAGGACTTGACACCAAGTAGAAAATAAGGGACGGGGGTTAGTTATGCGACATTACCCGTCCCTACCAGAGATTGTAGCAGCCGTAGAAGCGCTGCTGCTGCCCAGACGCAAG
>Ga0308389_1000623_pt1 | contig 25991 bp, 20 predicted proteins | sample Hotspr2Sample148_FD_202362 | JGI IMG/M metagenome (GOLD analysis project Ga0308389, IMG submission 202362) | Hot spring phototrophic mat microbial communities from Mushroom Spring, Yellowstone National Park, Wyoming, United States - 20040719_148 ... | reverse complement strand
ACGCCGTGCGCGGCATTCTCGACGGCCACATCGTGCTGTCCCGCGCGCTGGCCAATGCCGGCCATTACCCGGCGATCGACGTGCTGCACTCGGTCTCGCGCCTCGCTCCCCGCCTGGCGACAGACCGTCAGCGCGAGGCGGCGGCCCGCCTGCGGGAAGCGCTGGCGGTGCTGCACGCCTCGGAAGACCTGATCCGCATCGGCGCCTATGCGGCCGGGGCCAACCCGCAGCTCGATTCCGCCCTGCGGCTCGAAAAAGAGTTGAAGGCGCTTCTCCGGCAGCGGCCGGACGAGCGCACGGCCTTCGCGGAGCTGGAAGAGCGCATGGCGCGGCTGGCGGAGGTTTCATGAGGCGGCCGTGTTGCATCCGCCCCGGGGATTGCAGAAGCCCAAGGCGCCCGCCATTTTTCTGTATCGCAGAAGAAAACGAGAATTTCTTGCAAAAAGTCGCTTTAAATGGTCATCATTTTCAGTTGAAACCCGGCGATTCCGGACGTCATTTCGTGCAACAGCCCCGCACCGGAAATTCTTCCCGGGCGCGGTCCCGGTCAAGGCTTCCCCTGCGCTGCTTCGGGCAGCTGGCCGCCCGTTTGCCGCGACGCTTGCGGCCTGCGCCCGGCGGTGGCGGGCGCGAGGGAGGGCGGCGGCGCAAGGAGGTCCGCCTTTCGTGAAAAAATTCCGCTTTTCGCTCGAAAAACTCCTGCATTACCGGCAGGCCCGCCTCGCTGTCGAGCAGGCCCGCCTCGACCGGATTCTGGCCGAGCAGCGCGCCCTGGCCGAACGGCGGGCGGCGCTCGAGCGGGAAGAGCGCCTGGTGATGGAAAATCTCCGGCGCCTTCCCGTGCTTACCTCCAGCGAGCTGGAAGCGGCCGCATCCTTCCGGCGCTTCGCCCGCTCGGAGGCGGTGCGCCTGCTGTCGCTGGAAGGCGAGCTCGTTTCCCGCCTCGAGCGGCAGCGGCAGGCGGTTGTCGAAGCCCGGCGCGGCGTCGAGGCGCTCGAGCAGCTGCGGGCGCGCAAACACGAAAGCTGGCGCCGCGAGGTCGACCGGGAGCTGGAGAACCAGGTGGCCGAACTGGTGGTGGCGCGCTGGAAACGAGGGGAAGAGGCCGGCTGAGTGCAGCGCCTGGAAGTTCTTCGGCCTGCCTCTTCCCGCCGTCGCCGCCGGCCGGACGGCTCCGCTCGTGCGGCGGTCCTCAACCGGCACACATGGCGGTGGCATCAGGCGCATCGCGGAGCGGAGGAACCCCGAAGCCCACCCGGCTTCTCCCCGGACCGCGAATCTTTCCCGCCGCCTCCCGCGCTTGCGAAAAAAGAAGCGAGATTGTTGAAACCCGTGTGCGCCGGGCCTCGTTTCACCTGACAGAGCACAACGCTCGAAACAACATCAAGAGTGGCGCGAGGGAACTGACCCGATGACCGCCCGGCAACCTGGCCGAGCCGCCAAGGTGCCAAAGTCAGCCCGGCGACGGGAACGATGTGGCGACCGCAAAATCACGGCTCGATCCCTTCCAGCTTGCCTTGGCGCGTGACGGCAGCTTCCTTTGCGCGGGAAGGACGATATGGCTAGCGTCGCACCCACGGCCGTCTCCCGCAAGGGCAAGAAGGCCCCAGCCGCACCTGCCGAGCTCCAGCCTCAAGAGGCGCAGGAACGTCCCGAAGCTGCGGTCCCGCCCGGCAGATCCATCCTCCGGAAGCTGGGCCTGATCGGGCTGGACAGAATTGAGCCGGTGATTCTGGCCGCGCTCGTGCAGCGCGAGCCTCTCCTGCTTGTCGGAAACCACGGCACGGGAAAGTCGCTTCTGCTGAACCGCCTCGCTCAAGCCCTGGGTCTCGAGCACCGGCATTACAATGCCAGCCTGCTGAGCTTCGACGATCTGGTGGGCTATCCGTTGCCGGACCCGAACGGGACCCTGCGGTTTGTCCAGACCCCCGCCTCGATCTGGGGCGCGCAGTCTGTTTTCTTCGATGAAATCTCGCGCTGCCGGCCGGAGATGCAGAACAAGCTGTTCAGCCTGATCCATGAGCGGCGGGTTCAGGGCATCGATCTGGACCGGCTCATTTACCGGTGGTCGGCCATGAACCCGCCCTCGGCCGATTCGGAATCGAACGGTTATTTCGGGAGCGAGCCGCTCGATCTCGCCCTCGCAGACAGGTTCGCCTTCATCGTCCGGGTTCCGGACTGGAACGAGATGGCCGCGGCCGACCAGGAGCGGCTGTTGCATGCCTCACAGGAGGAGCCGCAGCCGGGTGCGAGCTCCGAGTTGCGTTTCATTCTGCAACAGGCATCGACGCTATATGACAGCTTCCGCCGGTCGTTGCTCGAGCCGCTGGGTCGCTATGTCCGCCTCTTGGGCGTTCTGATGGTGCAGGCGAAGCTGCCCATGAGCGGGAGGCGCGCCGCCATGCTGGTACGAAATATCTGTGCGGTTCATGCGGTCAGATCTGTCGTTTCAAGTCGGGCGAGCCTTGAGGAGGCGGCGAAACTCGCCCTGTTTCACTCGCTGCCGCAAGAGGCCACGGAGCAGGCCGGTATCCCGCGCCTGAAGCTGGCTTCGGCCCACCGGGAAGCGTGGAACAGCATGGATCCGGAGAAGAGCGTCGAGACCCAGGCGCTGCTCCGGGAGGCGGATCTGGTCCGCAGAGCAGCGCTGGCCATCGGCCTGAAACGCCTGTCTCCAGCCGAGGTCTCTACCGTGATTGCGGATTGCCTGGTTCAACTCCCACACGGCGCGAAAGAGGCTCTTGCCGCCTGGTTGTTCGAGCAGGGTCATGCAGGGAGGCTGGTAGCAGCCGTCGCGGATCAGTGCGCCTCCGTTTACTCAAACGTGGCTTCCTCCCAGACCGTGCGAAAAAGGATCAACGGGATGAGCCCCCTGGTTCGCGTGTGGCGCGCCATCGTGCAATGCCTCGGGGAACTTCCTGCAGATGATCCGGAAACACGGCTCATCACAAACCTGTTGTTCAGTCACTTCAACTCCGGGAACATCAAGACCCCCGAGGACGTGGACGGATTTGTCGAACGATGGAGGGACGCGCGCAAGAAACTCGATGGAGGCCGCCCATGAGCTGGTTGTGCAATTTCGGAGCTTCCTGGTCGTTAGAGGTCTGCGAAAAGAGTTCGGCCGCATGGGGACGCGTTTACCGGTTCACTTTTCCCGGCGATCTTCTTTCGCCTGCGCAAATTCTCGAGAGACTGGACGGCGTGCCATGGACTGGCGACGGCGCACTCGCCGGGCGCGAACTCAGGGCCCGCATCAACAAGCATGCAAAACACCTGCCCTACCCTGCCTCCGCCCTCGTTATCGAAAGCTCCGACGATGCCGAGGATTGTCCTTGTCTCCTGACAATCTGCACCGTTCTGGCAAAATCCTCGGACCGGGTGTACCTCGCATCGAAAACCCCCAACCTGAACTTTCTCACGCCCGGGCGCACAGTTTGTCTATTTGTTCCCGAACTCAGGAGGGCACAAGCAAAATGACTTCTCTCGTGGAACGGGTACTCGATGTTTTCCCCAGCGGACACTACGGGATGGCCGCCCTGCTGCGCGTCGTGGAGCTCCAGGAAAGCGCCGAGGTGTCAACAGCCGCCATCGAATGCAGCCTCAATCCATGTCTTCGAATCAACCCGGATTTTGTCGACGTTCACGCAAATACACCCGAGAAGCTCCTCATGCTCCTGATGCACGAATTGCACCATATCCTGCTGGGGCATACCGTGTTGTTCAGGAATCCAACGCCGCTTGACAATCTGGTTCTTGATGCTGTGATTAATGCGACATTATGCCGCATGTTTCCGGGCAGGGAATTTACGACGTTCTTTACCGACTTCTATTCGGCCGAAAAATATCCGGAATGTCTTCTGAGACCGCCACGGCGATGGTCGCCACATTCGTACGGGGAGGTTCCGCCGGTCCTGTCGGATCCGGCGCGCAGTCGCGCACTGGAGGCGCACAGGATGCTCTATTCCGGCAGGGGTGCGTTCTACCAGGAAGTCTATGAAGCCCTGCGGGATATGGGGCTTGGCAGCTCCGAGGGCAGTGGCGCAATGGATCTGCCTGTCTTGATCGGAAGTCACGGCGAAGCCACCGCGGCCGACTATGAAAACACGATCCCGGCGATTCTGCCGGTTGTCCGCAACTGGCACGACACGTTCGATAGGGTCTGCGGGCGCTCGTGGTCCGACGTCGTGCAGGAAGCGAAGATGCGCATACCACAGCACTCGCCAAACCGCAAGATTCTGGCTCGGCTCATTGGAAAGGTCGCCCGGGCGGGCGGGAATTCAGAGATCAATTCAATCAGCCGTGCAACGGTCGCCGGCTTTTCGGTGATCCCCAGTCACTCCCGCAGGGCGGTGGTGCTGCGGGCACTGCAGGTTCCGCAGCTCCTCTATGAATTTCGGGTCACTGCAAGAACACGTGAACGCCCGGAGCGCGTCCACGTTTATGTCGACGTCAGCGGAAGCATGGCGGGACTCGTCGATGACATCTATGCCGCCGTACTGGATTGCTATGCCATGGTTCACCCGAAAGTCCACCTGTTTTCAACAGTGGTTGTAGACACGACCCTTGACAAAATCAGAGATGGATTCTGCCGCACCACCTTTGGAACCGATATTGCCTGCGTGGCAGATCACATGGCGGCAAACGGGGTCACCAGAGCCGTGATGTTGACAGATGGTTTTGTGGGGAGCCTCCCGGCCCGGCATCGGGATCGATGGAAGAAGAGCATTCTTGGCGTGGCCGTTCCCCGGTGGGGACACATGAGAAGTCTCCGGAATTACGTGCAATATGTCGAAAAGCTGTCAGACCGCACGGGAAAGGATGACGAATCTTTGTAGGCCATGCTCCACCGAAGGCGTTGCCTGGCCTGTCTCTGGAAGGAGGTTGGGGCAGATCCGCTCTTAGCGATCGACTCCTGGCGCCGAAACATGCTGAAACCACAAACCTGAAAGGAACCCCACATGATTTTCTCTGCTGAATATGTCCTTCCCGGCCATCCCGACAAACTGTGCGACGCTGCCGCAGACAGCCTTGTTGCGGCAGCGCAGAGGCTGGAAAAGCGCGCCCTGTGCGCGCTGGAAGCCGCCGTCCACCGGAACTCCATTTTCCTCACCGGCAGGCTCGCCTGCCAGGGGGCCGAACAGATCGACATCGCCGCCCATGTGCGCAGCGTGTTCGCGTCGGCAGGTTACGGAGGCGCCTGGATTCCCGATCCGGAAGGCCTCGAAATCCACACGGACCTGTGCGTGGGGCCGTTGCAGGAAAACGAGGCCGAGTTGCGCGCCTGCTCCGATGACCAGTCGATCGTCACCGGCTTCGCCGTCGACCTGCCGGCCACGAATTTTCTCCCCGTGGAACACTGGCTGGCCCACCGGCTGGCGCGGGCTCTGATGGAGCTTCGGGCCACGCACCCGAAACTCCAGCTCGGGCCCGATGGCAAGCTCCTGGTCGTCTATGACGAATCGCGCTCCGGCCTTGCAGCGTTCAGCGCTTCGCTGCAACAGGCGGCCGGGGCTTCCGAGATCGAACTGAACCGGGCGGTGCGGGAGCGCGTGCAACACGAGCTGGAGCAATGCCGGGCGTCGCTCGGCGCTCTCGATCCCTCGCTGCCGGAGACCTTCGTCATCAACGGCTGCGGCAATTTCAATGTGGGCGGCCCCGAAGCGGACAACGGGCTCAGCGGCAAGAAGCTGGCCGTCGACGCTTACGGACCGCGCGTCCCCATCGGGGGCGGCGCGCTCAGCGGCAAGGACTTCTACAAGCCGGACCGGGCCGGCGCACTTCTCGCTCGGCGGCTGGCCAAGGCCGTCGTGCTCAGCGGCGCCGCCCGCCAGTGCCTGGCCACGCTTGCCATTTTCCCCGGCGACACGGCCTTCCGCATCGTTTCCCTGGCTGCGGAGGACGGACGCTGCCTCGACCCGCGGCGCTGGGCGTCCCTCATGGATCTGCGCCTGGAAGCCGCAGGCGACGCATGGACGGGGGCTGCTGACCCGGTCCAGCTGGCACGGCACGGCCATTTCACCGATCCGCAACTGCCGTGGGAGACGATCCGCTTCTGATTTCGCTCAACGGGCGCAGCGGCGCCCGCCGGTGTCGCCGCCTCCGCTCTTGCGGCGGTCAGGGCGCTCTGCGAAAGAGCCGCAGTGAAGCCGGCATCATGCGCACGGCGGAACGGGCCTGCGCCGGGAGGCGCAGAAATCAGGGCGGAACGAAGCCGGCCGGGGTGCGCCGGAGCCGCCCTACGCCAGCAGAGCCCTGAGCACCGTGGCATCGTCCGCCGGGTCGACCGTCCGCAGGTCGAGCAGCAGGCGGTCGTTGTCGATGCGTGCGATCACGGGCGGCGTATGCGAGCGCAGCCGGCGCTCGAGTTCCGCCGCGCGCGGCGAGACCGCCAGCAGGTATGTCGGCAGGGCTTGTCCCGGAGTCGAGCCGCCGCCCAGCAGCGACTCTCCCTTCACAATTTCCGCCTGAATGCCGGCGCCCGCCGCGTTCAGCTCGCCAGCCAGCGCCCGGGCGCGCGCAGCAATCTCTTCCGGTGACAGCCGGATCATGCGCAACACCGGCAGCTCGTCCCATTTTTCGAGCAGCGTCAGGCGGAGGGCCTGCTCCAGCGCGCTATAGATCAGCTTGTCGACGCGCAGCGCGCGGAACATGGGGTTCCTGCGGAGCCGCTGGATGATGTCCGGCTTGCCGGCCAGGATGCCGGCCTGCGGCCCGCCGAGCAGCTTGTCGCCGGAAAACGATACGAGGCCCGCCCCGGCGCGCAGGCTTGCTTGCGGCAGCGGCTCGTGCACGCCATAGGGCGACAAATCCGTCAGGCAGCCGCTGCCGAGGTCTTCGTAAACCGGGATGCCCCGCTCGCGCCCCAGCGCGCACAGGTCCTCGATCGAAGGCCGCCCGGCGAAGCCCTGGATGACAAAGTTCGAAGGGTGCACGCGCATCAGCAGGCGCGTGTCGGGCGTGATGGCGTGGCGGTAGTCGTCGATCCGGGTGCGGTTCGTCGTGCCGACTTCCACCAGCCGCGCGCCGCTGCGCTGCATGATCTCCGGGATGCGGAAGCCGTCGCCAATTTCGATCAGCTCGCCGCGGCTGACGATCACCTCGCCGCCGCAGGCCAGCTCGTGCAGCGCGAGGAACACCGCGGCGGCGTTGTTGTTGACCACGATGCCGGGCGCCCCAAGCAGGCGCTCGAGCAACGGCGCGGCGTGCACGTCGCGCTTGCCGCGCCGGCCGGCGTCGAGGTCGTACTCCAGGTTGCAGTAACCGGCCGGGGCCGGGAACGCCGGCAGCGGGGCGCGGCCGAGATTCGTGTGCAGGATGACGCCGGTGGCGTTGATCACGCGGCGCAGGGACGGGCCGAGCAGGGCGCGCAACCGCCGCTCCAGCGCCTCCCGCGGCTCCTCCGCCAGCGTCTCGCCCCGCCGGATCCGCTCCCGGCACTCCTCGAGCACCGCGCGCGCCTCGGACACCAGCAGGGCGTGGGGCGCGGGCAGATCGATGGCGCGGGCGAGCTCGTCCACGCCGGGCAACGACCGCAACTGGTCTCTTGCGTTCACTTCAGCGGAAACATGGCCCGCAGCTCGTCGAGCTTCGGCCGCCTGCCGTATTCGCACAGCTCGAAGGACTCGACATGCTGCACCCTGGCTGCGGCTTCCGCGCCGAGCTCCTCGGTCAGCACCTTGCGGATCTCTTCCGTGACGGGCTGCTCGCGCATCTTCGCCAGCATGGCGCGGCGCGCTTTCGGGTCCTTCGGCACCTGGTCGAGCCGGCGGTCCACCCACGGGAGCCACTCGTAGAACTGCGAAACGTGGGCGTCGAGCGCGCTGATCTTCACGTCGAACACGTCGTCGATCGGCACCACCACGTCAGGGCGGAACGGCGCAGGCTTCTGGAAGCCGTCCTGATAGTAAAGAAACACGGGATTCCGCTCCAGCGGCGGAGCATCAGCCACGATGTTCGGCACCACCACCATGTAGGCGGCGTCCTGGATCAGCACGCCGGTGTAGCGGTGATCCGGGTGGTAGTCGTTGGTGCGCGGGCCGATGACGATGTCGGCCTGCCACTTGCGAATCGCGCGGATGATCTGGCGGCGCACCTCGAGCGTCGGCATCAGCTCGCCGTCGTGGTTGTCGAGCACCTCGTACTCGGCGATGCCAAGCCGCCGAGCGGATTCCTGCGTCTCCAGGTAGCGCCGCTTGGCCAGCGCCGCGCCGCCCATCGTCTGATGGCCGGCGTCGCCGTTGGTCACCGAAAGGAACTTCACGGCGTGGCCCGCGCGGGCCATTTTGGCCGCCGTGCCGCCGAACTTGATGTCACAGTCGTCCGGGTGCGCGCCGATGGCGAGCACCCGCAATTTCCGAGGCGTCTGCTGCGCGGCGCCCTGCCCCGACAGCAGGGCGCCCGCGGATACAAGGGCGAGAAGAGAGAGGAGGAGATGCTTCATGCGATGCTGCCGAAAAGCCCTTTCCAGGTTTGTTCCTTGCGCGTGTACATGGCCTCGCGGCCGAGCAGCGCGATCATGGTCGAAAGCGCCGAACGCTCGGCGACGTTTTCCACTTCGCCGGAGAGAATCCGGCCGAGGAACTGTTCCAGCGCGTCGAACGTGATGTCGCGTTTCGACTCCATCCGTTCGCTGTCATTCTGGCCCTTGTAATGGACCATCGCCCCGCGCGACGTGGTGATCGTTCCCTTCGTGCCGGTGAACTCCTCGCCCACCTTGGAGAAGCCGCGCGGCGTCAGCTGGTTGGCTTCGTAGTTGACCAGCATGTTGTCCGGCCATTCGAACGACAGCGTGAGGTTGTCGACAATGTCCATCGTGAGCCGCACCTTGCGGGTCGAATAGCCGACGGCGCGCACGGGCAGCCCTTCCAGGAACCAGTGCAGCACGTCGAAATTGTGGCAGTCCTGCTCGACGATGATGTCGCCGGAGTACTTCGCGTAGCAGAACCAGTTGCGCACCTCGGCCAGCTTGGGGTCGAGCCCCGGGTAATCCCGGCGCGTGAACGGGTCGCCGCTGATCCAGTAGGCGCGGGCCGCGGCCAGCGGGCCGATCTCGCCGCCCTTCACCCGCTTCCACGCCTCCAGATAGACGGGGCCGTAGCGCTGCTGGAACCCGAACGAGATCACCTTCTTCGGGTCGGCGCGGCGGCCTGCGCGGATCACGCGCTGGCAGCCGGCGATGTCGACGCCGGCCGGCTTCTCGCAATAAATATGCTTCTTCGCCTGCACCGCTGCTTCGAAATGCTCCGGATGCAGATACGGCGGCGTGGCGATGATGACGGCGTCGATGGACGGGTTGGCCAGCAGCTTCTGGTAGTCCTTGTACTCGTCCACCTTGTCGAGCTTCAGCGCCGCCTTGGCCTGCTCGATGCGGTCGTCAAAGAGATCGCAAAGCGCCGTCACGCGGCCGCGCGGGTCGTTGTGCGCGATGCGCGCGTCGTAGGTGCCGCGGCCGCCGCTGCCGATCAGCCCGATGGAGACCTGCGAATTGGCCTGCGTGCCGCGCACTGCCTGGGGGGACACGATGGAGAAAGCGCCGGCTGCGGAAAGCACCGCCCGGCGGGATACGACTCGACTGGATGTGTTCACCATAGGAAACCCTGCCGCCCAATTCTATCGCAGGGCTTCGCGGTGCGGGACGGCCTTCTTCCGGTGCTCGCGGTGATGCTCGTGCGCGCGGTGGTAGATTTCGCGAATTTCGCTGCCCGTGAAGGCGAGCGCCACCGCGCCGGCGGCCAGCAGCGGCACCGTCACGATGAAAAACATCACCCCCGCCACGGACTTCGCCGTTTGCGGATCCACGCCCAGCACGCGGTGCAGGCCCAGGTAGGCGAACAGGTGGAACAGGCCCACGTTGCCAGGCGCCGAGGGCAACACCGTGCCCAGGCGCAGCACGACCAGCACCACCGCCGCCGCGCCCAGCGGCAGGTCCAGCCCGTAGCCCTCCATCATCGCGTGGATGGGGATCACCTGAAGCGCCAGATACACGATGCTGGCGCCGATGGCCGCAAGAAAGGACCGCGAGCGCCCCATGGCGTGAAGCCCTTCCACCGCGGTGCGCAGCGCCTCCGACCAGCGGTGCCTTGTGGTCACATGGTGCGCGAACCGCCGGTTGAGCACGGCGAATGCCACCAGCACGCCGATGCCCGCCACCAGCGCTGCCAGCCCCCAGACGCCGGCCACCAGGTCGCCCGGCAGCTTGACAAAGAACGACACGGCGGCGAAGCCGAAGATCAGCCACATGCCGTCGATCAGCCGCTCGATCAGCGCCGAGCCGAGAACCAGCGGGAACGGGATTTTGTGCCACACGGCCACCAGGTAACAGCGGATCAGCTCGCCGCTGCGCAGCGGCAGCAGCTCGTTGGCGAACAGGCCGATGTAGATCGCCTGCACGCTTTTCCACAAGGGCAGCCGCCGCACGGGCGTCAGCAGAATGTTCCAGCGCCACGCCTGCGAGACGTAGACGAGCACGTCGGCCGCCACCGCCGCGGCGATCCAGGCCGGGTGGATGTTGCGCAGCTTGGGCAGTTCCGTGCGCCAGTCAAAATCGTGATAGACCCACAGCAGGCAGCCCAGCGAGAACAGATACACGGCCACCGTGCCGAGCCAAGGGGGGATCCGCCGCCCGCCAGCCGCCGAAGGAGAACTCATCCCCATTCCTCTCCATCATAGATGCCGCGTCCGCCCCGCCGGCGGACTTATCCGGCGGGACGCACGCCGCCCGCGGTCACAATCACCGTCGAGCCGTCGTCCCGCCGCACGCGCAGAAGGCCTTCCGGCGTCAGCCCGTCGGTGACGCCGGCCACCGTCCCGCCGGGCATGTCGACGGCGACGCGCCGGCCTGCCGCATACGAGCTGGCGTTTTCGAACAACCGCAGGATGGCCTCCACGCCGCTGGTTTCCAGAATTTCCATGTGGGTCCCGATCGAGCCGGCCAGCGCCGGCAACAAAATCTCAGGATTATGTTCGACGCCCGTTTCCAGCACGAGCGACGTGGCGGCCGGCGCGAGCTCCGGCGGCCAGTCCCGCTGGTTGACGTTCAGGCCCACGCCCGCCAGCAGCGCGCCCTCCTGCCACTGCGCCAGAATGCCGGCCAGCTTCCTGTCTTTCACGAGCACGTCGTTCGGCCAGCGCAGGTCCACGGCGACGCCGGCGAAGGTCTGAAGCGCGTCGGCGACCCCGAGCCCCAGCGCCAGCGTCGCCACCGGCAGCTGCGCGGGATCGAGCCGCGGGCGCAGCACCATGGTGAAGTAAAGCCCGCCCGGCCGCGAGTCCCAGGCGCGGCCGAGCCGGCCGAGGCCCGCCGTCTGCCGGCGCGCCGCCACCACCGTGCCCGCCGGACAGCCGGCGCGCGCCAGCTCGGCGGCGCGCCGCATGGTCGTGTCGATCGTGTCGTGCCACTCAACGGTCCTCATGAAGCTCCAGGCGAAAGTGGATGTCGACGGCGCGCGCCGAATGCGTGATGGCGCCGCTTGAAACAAAATCGGCGCCGGCCAGCGCGTAGTCGCGAACGTTTTCGAGCGTGATGCCGCCGCTCAGCTCCACCGTGGCGCGCCCGCCGATGCGCCGGATCCACTCCCGCGCCTGCTCCGGTGTGAGATTGTCGAGCAGCAGCCGGTCTGCGCCGCAGGCGAGCGCCTCGTCCAGCTCCCCAAGCGTGCGGACCTCGATCTCCACCGGCAGGCCGCAGCCGCGCACCGCTTCCAGCGCCGCGCGCACGCTGCCCGCCGCGGTGATGTGGTTGTTCTTGACGAGCACGGCGTCGTACAGGCCCATGCGGTGGTTGGTCACGCCGCCCGCCGCCGCGGCCATCTTTTCCAGCCGGCGCATGCCCGGCGTCGTCTTGCGCGTGTCCAGCACGCGGCAGCGCGTGCCTTCCACGGCGCGCGCGAATTGCCGCGCCAGCGTCGCCACGCCGCTCAGCCGTTGCAGCAGATTGAGGGCCGTGCGTTCGCAGGTGAGCAGCCGCCGCGCGAGCCCTTCGGCGCGGGCCAGGCACGCGCCTGCCGGCGCTTCGGCGCCGCTCGGAGCGAGCACCGTCACCTCCACGCCGCCGCCCGCCAGATCGTAGACGCTCTGCATCAGCTCGATGCCCGCCACGGTGAGCGGCTCGCGCGCGTAGAAGCCGCCCGCGGCCCGGCGGTCCGCAGGCACAATGCGTTCCGTGGTCACGTCGCCCGGGCCGATATCCTCGGCCAAGGCGCGCCGGATCAGCTCCAACGCTTCCGGATGCCGCCAATCGGCCGGATTCATTGCGACAGCTCCGCCAGCACCGCCTGCTGCTCGGCGAGCTCCTTCTCGTAAACGGCCAGCTTTTCGCGGATGCCTTCGACCACATGGGCCGGCGCTTTCGCGACGAAGCTGCCGCTGGAAAGCTGCCTGCGGCTGGAGGCGATGACCTTTTCCAGTTCGGCCATGCGCTTCTCGACGCGCTGGCGGATCGCGTCGAGCTGCGCGCCGGAAAGCCTGAGTCCCACGGCGAAATCGGCCGCCGCGCGGCGCACGCCCGCCGGGCGCGCCGCGGGATTCAGCTCGAACCGGCCGTGGGCGAGCGCCTCGATCACGGCCAGCTCCGCCGACGCCACCTGCTGCACATCGGCGCACATCGATTCGATCCAACCCTCCACGCGCGCCGCCGGGTCCACCTTGTTGTCGGCGCGCAGGGCTCGGGCGGCAGTGACAATCGATTGCAGGAGGCTGAACAGCCGCGCGGCCTCTTCGTCGGCCGCGTCGCCGGCCTGCGGGTAAGGGGCGATGCAGATGGAAGCGGGTGTTCGCGCGCCCTTTCGCACGAGCCGCTGCCAGAGTTCCTCGCTGATAAAGGGCATCAGCGGGTGCAGCAGCCGCAGGGCCAGCTCGAAGGTTTCGATCATCGTCCCCACATGCGCGCGGCTCTCCACGCCCTGCTGCACGCGCAGCTTCTTGATCTCCACATACCAGTCGCAGAACTCGTCCCAGAGGAACGTCCAGACGATGTCGGCGGCCTCGTGGTAGCGGTAGTTAAGCTGGGCCTGTTCCATCCGCGCGGCCGCTTCGTTCAGCCGGTGGCGGATCCAGCGGTCTTCGAGAGGGACGGCGCCCGCGATGGCGCGCGGCCGTTCCACCCGCGCCGGCGGCATGTCGAGCGGGAGCTGTTCGATGCCGGTCTTTTCCATCTGGAGGAAGAGGAACCGTGCCGCGTTCCAGATCTTGTTGGCGAAGGCGCGCGAGCTGGCCATGCGCTCCTCGCTCAGCGCGATGTCCATGCCGGGCGCCGCGCCGCGCAGCAGCGCGAAGCGGACCGCGTCGGTGCCGTACTCCTCGATCACCTCCAGCGGGTCGATCGTGTTGCCCTTCGTCTTCGACATCTTCTGCCGGTGGGCGTCGCGCACCAGCCCGTGGATGTACACGGTGCGGAAGGGCACGTCGCCGGTGCATTCCAGGCCGAGCATGATCATGCGGGCGACCCAGAAAAACAGGATGTCGAACCCGGTGATCAGCAGCGTGGTCGGGTAGTAGGTTTCGAGGTCCTTCGTCCGCTCGGGCCAGCCGAGCGTCGAGAACGGCCACAGGCCGCTCGAGAACCACGTGTCCAGGACGTCTTCATCCTGGCGGATCCGCTCCGAGCCGCAGTGCGCGCAGCGCGCCGGGTCCTCGCGCGCCACAGTCGTGCCGCGGCAGTCGTCGCAATGCCAGGCGGGGATGCGGTGGCCCCACCAGAGCTGGCGCGAGATGCACCAGTCGCGGATGTTGTGCATCCACTCGAAATACGTCTTCGCGTAATTTTCCGGAATGATGCGGATGCGGCCGTCCTCGACGGCGCGGATGGCGGGCTCGGCCAGCGGCTTCATGCGGCAGAACCATTGCGTGGACACGAGCGGCTCCACCACCGTCTTGCAGCGCTGGCACTTGCCGGCGCTCAGCGTATAGGGCTCGGTCTTTTCCAGCAGCCCCTGTGCCTCCAGGTCGGCGAGCACGCGCCGCCGCGCCTCGAAGCGGTCGAGTCCGGCGTAGGGGCCAGCGGCTTCGGTCATGCGCCCGTCGAGCCCGATGACAACGACGTGCGGCAGGTTGTGGCGCCGGCCGGCCTCGAAGTCGTTCGGGTCGTGCGCCGGCGTCACTTTCACCACGCCGGTGCCGAACTGCGGGTCGGCCAGCGGGTCGGTGATGACCGGAATTTCGCGCTGCATGAGAGGCAGGATGACCGTCCTGCCGTGCAGGCCGCGGTAGCGCTCGTCTTCCGGGTTCACGCAAACGGCGGTGTCGCCGAGCATCGTCTCCGGCCGCGTCGTCGCGACGGTGACGAAGCGCCCGGGCATGTCCTTCACCGGATAGCGGATGTGCCAGAGGTTGCCGGGCGCCTCCTCGTGCACGACCTCCAGATCGCTCAGGGCCGTGTGGCAGCGCGGGCACCAGTTCACCATGTAGTCGCCGCGGTAGATGAGGCCTTTCTCGTAGAGCCGGACGAACGTCTCGCGGACGGCGCGGGAAAGGCCGGGGTCGAGCGTGAAGCGGTTGCGCGTCCAGTCGCAGGAGTCGCCGATGCGCTTCATCTGCGCGATGATCGTGCCGCCGTAAAGCTCCTTCCACTGCCACACGCGGCGGACGAACTCCTCGCGGCCGAGATCGTGGCGCGTGAGCTTTTCCTTCTCCCACAGGTCGCGCTCCACCACCATTTGCGTGGCGATGCCGGCGTGGTCCTGCCCGGGGAGCCACAGCGTCTGGTCGCCCTTCATCCGGTGCCAGCGCACGGTCACATCGATCTCGGTGTGCTCGAGCATGTGTCCGATGTGCAGGCTGCCGGTGACGTTGGGCGGCGGGATCACCAGCGAAAACACTTCCTTGCCTTCCTGTTTTGTCTCCGGAGGCGTGAAGTAGCCGCCCGCGATCCAGGCTTCCGCCCAGCGCGGCTCAAACCGCTGCGGTTCGTAGACCTTCTCCAATGTCATGGGGCTGAAACTCCAGTCTAACAGGCGGCGCTTCCCGTACACTGTGTGCATGCGTCTCGATGCCATTCAGCAAGCGCTGCGGGAGCAGGGGCTCGACGGCTGGCTCTTTTTCGACCACCACGGGCGCGACCCGCTCGCCTACCGCATTCCGGGCTTCACGCCGCCGCGCACGCCGACGCGGCGCTGGTACTACTTCATCCCGCAGCAGGGCGAGCCGGTGAAGCTCGCGCACCGCATCGAGCCGTCCATGCTCGATGCGCTGCCCGGCGCTCGGCGCCTCTACGCCGGCTGGGAGGAGCAGGAGCGGCTGCTCGGCGAGATCCTGGCCGGGGCGCGGCGCGTGGCCATGCAGTACTCGCCGAAGTGCGCCGTGCCGTACGTGGCGATGGTGGATGCGGGCACGGTGGAGCTGGTGCGTTCGCTGGGCGTGGAAGTGGTTTCCTCGGCGCCGCTGGTGCAGCAGTTCGAGGCGCTGTGGACGCCGGAGCAGTACGCCAGCCACAAGCGGGCGCAGGCCAAGGTGGACGCGATCCGGGCGGCCGCGTTCCGCCTGGCGGAAGAGCGCCTCGCGGCCGGGGCGAGGGTCAGCGAGTTCGATATCAAACAATTCATCCTGAATGCGTTTGAAACAGAAGGACTCTTCGCCGATCACGGGCCCATCGTGGCGGTGAACGCCCACGCCTCCGACCCCCACTACGAGCCGCAGGCCGGCTCCTGCGCCGAAGTTCGCCGCGGCGACCTGCTGCTCATCGACCTGTGGGCGAAGGAGCGCGCGCCGGGCGCCGTCTACTACGACATTACGTGGACGGCGTTCTGCGGCGCCGCGCCGCCGGAGCGCATGCTGGACGTGTTCGCGGCGGTGGCCGGGGCGCGCGACGCCGCCGTGCGGCGCGTCCAGCAGGCGGCCGCAACGGGCGAGCCGCTGTGCGGCTACCAGGTGGACGATGCGGCGCGCGGGTACCTGCGGGAGCGCGGGCTGGATGCATACTTCATCCACCGCACGGGGCACTCGATCGGCGAGGATGTGCATGGCACGGGGGCGAACATGGACAATTTCGAAACGCACGACGACCGCCCCGTTGTGCCGGGACTGTGCTTTTCCGTCGAGCCGGGCGTGTATCTGCCGGAATTCGGCATCCGCAGCGAAGTGAACGTTTACCGTTCGGAGAGGGGAGCGGAGGTGACGGGCGAGGTCCAGCGCGAGCTGTTGCGTCTGGCTGTTTGACCGGGCGGGCGAGCCCGCGCGCCGCGGGCTGCCGGAAGATGCAAGTGCAAAAATGCCGCCCGGCCGCATTTTTGGCTTGCAATGGAATCAAGACTGGCGCACACTGAATAACCCCACGTTCAGAGGAGGCTTCTGGTGATGCAGTTTCGTACGCCAGCGCCCGTAATCTGCCTGCTGCTTGCGGCAGGGAGCGTGTTTGCACAACCTGCTCCGACACCGCTGACATCGGTTGCACTGTTCCGCGTGCAACCGGACAGGATCGAACGGTTCGTCGAAATGAGCCAGATGATCCTTGCGGCGCTTGAAAAGCTTCGCCAGTCCGGGACCATTCAGGGCTACGGGATCGACTCCGACATCCTGCACACCCAGAACCCCAATGTGGCGTTCTGGTTTGCCGCAGAGAACTGGGCGGGCATCTCCGAAGGACAGAAGGCGGTTCAGTCGTCGCTGAAGGCGAACGCCGACAAAATGAAAGATCTTTACGCCGTGGCGGACTTCGACAAACACCAGGACCTTCTGGTGCGCAGCGTGGAGCGCGGCGGCAGGGCGGTTCCGCAAGGCGTGCTGCCGGTGACGATGTTCCGGCAGGAGAAAGTGAAACCGGGCAAGATGGCTGCGGCGCGGACGATGTTCGCGCACCACGACAAGCCGGTGCTCGACCAGCTGGTGAAAGACGGCGCGATCTATTCCTACAGCATGGATGTGGAGGCGATCCACACAATGGAGCCCGGCGCCGCATGGTTTCTGATCCTCGCGCCGGATCTGGCGGCGCAGGACAAGATCCGTGCTGCGTTCGACGCGGCCTGGGACAAGCTGACGCCGGTGGAGCGCGCAGCACGCGAGGCGATGCGCGACGAGGTGTGCGACCGCTCCGCCCACCGCGATTCGGTGGCGCAGGCGCTCGTATTCCGGTCGAGATGAGCAAAGCCGGGCGAGCCGCGGGGCACGCCGCTCCAGGCGGCTGCCCCGGCGGCATCTCAGCGCATGAACGTGCGCGATATGCTGAAGTGCCAATAGCGGTTGTCGGGGATGCGCCGCTGCAAGCCCCACTGCTGGCGCCAGCCCGCTTCCACCTGCGTGTCCTTCCACGCCAGCACGACGGCCGTCTGGTAGCGGACCACGCGGTGGCCTTCCGTGCCGTAGAAATTCCACGAGTATGTATGCGCGGGGCCGTGGCGGAAGGTAATCCGGACGGGATCCGAGCGCAGCAGCGGGTGCTCGACCCAGGCCTGCGTGTGCAGAAGTGATCCTTTCGGCAAACGGCTGGCGAGCAGGGTCCACGAATCGCCGGTGACGGTGACGGGCAGCGCGCCAACGCGGGCCGAATAGACGAGATTGCCCGGAATCAGCCAGTCTGTCGTGCCCCACAGCACCGAAGGGAAATTCCAGTACTGCAAGCCAGACCCCAGGGACAGAGATTGCGCGCCGCGCCGCCATGCCGGCGCCCGCCAGGAGAGGCCGGCAATGGTGTTGTTCTCGCGGGAGGGCGCATCGAATGTGTTCCAGCCGTGGATCGAGAGAAGGTCGCCCGGACGGACCAGATTGGCGATGCCTGTGGAGACGCGGTTCTGCCATGCCGGTCCATCGCCGAAAACGCCGCCGAGGGTCAGCTGGAACGTGTCGGCGAAACCGGTCTGTACAGTAGTCACCCAGCGGCGGGGCGGGCGGCTGGAAGCGATGGTGTGCTCGGAGACCTGCTGCGCGGCGCAGGCGAGCGCGCAAACAAGGGGCAGGAGGCGGATTCCGGGGCGCAAGTTTCAACATATCAAATCAAAAGACCTGAAACACTGAATACGGCCCGCCGATCGCTGCCGGGCTGCGTCCGGCCGCAAACCGCTCCGTCTCTTGTGGCGACCCGCGCCGCGCCTCGTGGCGGAGAAGAGCGGCGAAGCCGGACAACGGCGGAATCATCCGTCGATGCCGGCCCGCGGGCAAGCAAGAATGCGGCGGGATGTTCCTGGCGAAACCCTCGCTTCCCGTCAGGGAAATGCGAAGCCGCCGTCAGGATATCCTTCAGCCTGCCCGCGCTGCCAACGTGCAGGGGACCGGCGACGGCCGGGGAGGGGCCGCTGCCAGAGGCCCCGCGCCCTGAAACCAGGCGGGTGCGGCTCTGGCTGTTGCAGCCTTGACGGCGAACAAGGCGGGACAGACAGGAGTATTGCGGCAGCGGGCTGCCCGATACACGGAGAGGGGCAGGCGGCGCTGCCCCTCCCCGGCATTTCGGTCTTGCGGGTCAGAAAATGATTTTGCCGGCGATCTGAAGCTGCCGCATATTGGTGCGCGTGCCGGTGATCTGGCCGAAGCCGCCCGAAGAGATGTTCGTGTTCGGGTTGCCCCAGTTGGGGTGGTTGGGGAAGTTGAACCACTCGAAGCGCAACTGGAACTGCCGCCGCTCGCTCGCCAGCCGGAAGTTCTTCATCGCCGAGAAGTCCCAGCCGATAATGCCGGGGCCGGTGAGGGTGTTGCGGCCGACGTTGCCGTGGGTGCCAGGCGCATTGGGGAAAAACGCCGTGGTATCAAAGAAGCGCTGCGGGTCCTGCTGGCCGCGCGGCAGGTCGGCGCGCTTGCCGGTGGAGTTCGGCCGGTCGAAGAAAGCGCCGGTGTTGGAAGCATCCTGGCCGTTGGTGACGGTGACGGGGAAGCCGGTCTGCAAGGTCAGGATGGAGCTGATCTGCCAGCCGCCGGCGACCGCATCCAGGAAGGGGTTTTCAATGCCCAGCTTTCTGCCGCGTCCGAACGGCAGATCCCAGAGCGCGGAGGTCACGAAGCGGTGGCGGGTGTCATGGCTTGACCGCGCCTTCTCGCAGTTGCGGCAGTAGCTGTTTTGCGGGAAGAGCGTGTCGCCGCCATGGTTGCGGATGGCGGTGGCGGTATCGATCGCCTTGGCCCAGGTGTAGCTGTTCAGGAAAGTCAGCCCGCCGCTGTAACGCTTGGTGAGCTTGAGCCCGAGCGAATGATAGGTGCCCATGCCGCCGTTGTCCACCAGCTGGATGCGGCCGAAATTGGGGAACGGGGACCGCTGCGGGATGGTGCGCCGGTCGACGGCCGGGTTAGCCGGACGGGCCTCGTTGACGGCGCGCAGCGACTCGAGCCTCCGGCTCGAGTTGCCGAGGTAGCCGGCCTCGAACACCATGTTGCCGCCAAGCTCGCGCTGGATGTTGAACGTCCACTGGTTGGAGTAGGGCGTGCGGCGGTCATAGGGGTTGGCGAAAGTGTAGGGGCGGAACACATTCGCCACCCCGCCTGCGATGGAGGCCAGCGAGTTGTTCCAGTTCAGGTGCGGGAAGTCGGTCCGCGAGTTGTCGCGCAGGCGGCCGGCAAGGTTGCGGGCCATGTCGAACCGGGGATTGCCGGTGTCCTGGGAGTAGAACGTGCCGAAACCTAGGCGGAACACCCACCGCGCGTTCGGCGCCCAGGTGATGCCGACACGCGGGGCCAGGTCGTTGCGGTCGATGCCCACCAGTCGGCGGCCAAGGCTGCCGTCGCAGCGGACGTCGATTTCCGGCCAGCGGATGTTGACGCCTTCATAGCAGTTCTGCCGCGCCGGAGCCTGGCGCATGAAGAACGGGTAGAGGTTGCGGTCGGTGACGTTCGGGTTGTCGAGCGTCAGGTGAGCGTCGTAAGGGACGATGCCGTTGAACAGGTTGCCGGTCTGGTCCGCCCACGGAGGCGTGAGTTCGTAGCGGAGGCCGAAATTCAGGGTGAGCTTCGAGCTCAGCCGCCAAGTGTCGTCGACGTAGAGCGCCATGCTCCAGGTGCGGAAGCGGGCATTCGCAATCGAGACAGCCGCCTCGGCCTGGTAGACTTCGCCAAGGAGAAAATCGGCGAAGTTGTCGCCGGTGCGGCCGCTCATGGCGAGGTTCCGCGTGGCGTTGTTGGTGAAGGTGAACTGGCCCCGGGCGAACTGGTTGCCCACCTGGTTGTACTGGTCGCGCCGCGCCTCGCCCCCGAACTTGAAGCTGTGGCGGCCGCGGATGATCGAGAAGTTGTTGACCAGCTGCAACACGCTGTTGTTGATCTCGTACGGGCCTTCGCTGCTGTTGCCAAACCCCGAATAGACCCCCTGGAGCGAAATGTTCGGGATTCCCCACTGCACCGGCGGCCCGCTGTTCAGCCCGGGAATCTTCAGCTCGCCGACGACGTCGCGCGAAAAAGCCAGTTCCGGGCCGTTGGTGTTATAGAAGCGGCTGTAAGCGACACGGGCCTCGTTGACCATCGCCGGAGACAGGACGCGCGTGTTCGTGACCATGTACTGCTCGAAATTGGTCACGATTTTGTCGCCGTTCAGCCGCAGACCTTGCGTGGTCTGGTTTTCATCGCCCCAGCTGTAGCGGCCGAACCACTGCGAGTTCGCGCTTTCCACCCAGTCGAAGCGGCTGATGAACTGGTCGCGGTTGATCGGCAGGCCAAGCGCCTGCACGCGGTTGTTGCGGAGATCCGGGTTGGGGAGGTTCGGCTCCGGGTAGAACTCGAGCAGCGCTTTTGAAATCGGGTGGATGCGCGTCGACGGGATCGCATTGTTCGGGAAGGGCTGCGCCGTGTTGACGCCGTTGACGATCGTGCGCGAAAGGGGATCGTAGATGCCCTGGGTCCGGATGGCTGTGTTCGGCGTGGTGATGACGTCGTTGAAGTTCCCTGTGCGCATCGCCGCCGAAGGCAGGCTGTAGACGGCCTGGACCTGGCGGCGCTGCCGGAACCACTCGTAGTTGGTCATGAAAAACAGCCGGTTGCGCCCGTCAAACAGCTTCGGCACGCTCACCGGCCCGCTGAGGGTGAATCCGAACTGGTTCCACTTGAAAGGATCCTTTGGCGGCCGCGCCGCGGTGAAGGCGTAGTTCTTGGCGTCGAGTTTCTCGTTGCGGAGGAAGTAGAACAGGGTTCCGTGGTATTCGTTGCCGCCGGGCTTGGTGGACATGTTGATCTGCGTGGCAGCGCGGCCGAACTCGGCTGGGTAGATGCCGGTCTGTACCTTGAACTCCTGAAGCGCGTCCACCGAGGGCATGACAACGATAGTGTTGAAATTCGGATCCGTGTTCTCCACCCCGTCCAGCGAGAAGCGGTTGAACTGCGCCCGCTGGCCGGCCACGGCGATCGACTGCTCGGCGCGAATGCCGCCCTGGCGCGCCCCGGCCTGGCCTGCCGACGGGAAACCGAAGCTCACGTTCGGGGCGAGGGAGACCAATTGCAGCGCATTGCGCCCGTTCAGCGGCAGCTCGACGATCCGCTTGTTGTCAATGACCGTCCCTACTGTTGCGTTCTCGGTTTGCAGCAGCGCCCCCTCTGCGCGGATCTCCACCGACTCGGTTACCGCGCCGACCTGGAGCTCGATATCGACGCGGGTGTTCAGCTGGACCTGGACCTCCAGCCCGGACCTGACGAATGTGCGGAAGCCTTGTTTTTCCGCCCTGATTGTATAGGCGCCCGGCTGGAGCGCGGGGAAGGCGTAGAAGCCGGCTTCGTTCGTTTCCGTGGTTCGCGCAGCGTTCGTTGCCACGTTGGTGAGCGTGATTTTCACCCCGGGTACAAGCGCGCCGGAAGGATCGCGCACCTCGCCGGAGATGCCGCCCAGCGTTTGGGCAAAAGCGGCGATGGGCAACAGCGCGAGCGCAGCAAAGACCCTCAGAAACATCCCTTGACCCTCCTATACCCAGTTGCAATGGAGCCGCCAGGCGGCTCATTGACAGGATTCATACTCCCTTGCAGACACGGTGTCAAGGGGCGTATGAAGGGAGCGGTGGGTCCGTCAACGTTTGGGGATCCGATCGGCCTGGCGCGAAATCCCGCGGGAGCCAGCCCCGTTTTTGGTGGTCCAGCGAACCGGTTCGGCGGGCGGCGAAGGGCCGAAACGGCGAAGTCCCTTGCTTGGAGGTGAGCACCGATTTTGCGGCCGCAAACCGCTCCGTCTCTTGTGGCGACCCGCGCCGCAGCCCCGCCCAGGCGGCCCTGCGCGCGCGGTACGCCGGCATCGAAGTGCGGGAACCCGCCGTCAACAGCAACGGAGATTTGTTGTCGAACCTGAAAATCCGGAACCCGAAACGGCCGAAAAAGGCCGAATGGCAAGTTTGTTTTCGGGGATTTTCGAATGGGCATGACTTCCGGCACGCCGGTAGTCCGTTCGCCGGCCGGGGCCTTCTGGCAGCGGCGAAGGATTGCGGCAGAGTTTCGCGTCCGGGGCGGCCGGCAACGGCGCGCGGTGCGCGGCGCATCGCAGCTCAGGTATCATGCCCGCTGAGGGGGCTCGAACGGCTTGACGCTCAGGCTGGCTGTGTTGTGGCTGATCCGGAAGGCGCTGCCCTGGGCGGCGCTGCTGGCTGCGCTGTGGCTGATCCGGGAGACCGCGGCGGGGCTGCTCGGGAAGGATTCCATGCTTGAAGTGTGGATCGCCTGGATGAGCAATGCGCGGGTGACGCGGATGTCGGCGTTCATTTTCGGGCTTGCGGGCATCGCTTACGGCCTGCAACAGCGCGCGCTGCGGCGGGAGGCCGAAAAAGCCCTGGAAAAATGCCTTGAGGACCGGCGCCGGAAGGGAGGCCAGTCTTGAGCCAGGCCGCGGTCACCGCCGTTTCCTTCACGCTGCTCGCCTGGGTGCTCGTCTGGTGGGTGGCATTCGAACTCTGGCCGGAGCTGCGCGCCGCGAAACTGCGGCTGCTTTTGCGCCGGATGCAGGCCGAACAAAGCGATCCGGAATTGTTTGAGCTGTGCGACCGGGCGGTGCGCCATGCGGAGGAGCTCCGCTGGCTGCCCCTGCTTCTGTCGCATGGCCGGGACTGGCGCCACGCCGGCGAGGAGCGTGTCGCGCTGGAGATCGTGCGGCATGCGGCCTTCGGGGCGCCGTGGCTGTGGCCGGCGCTGCAAAGCGAGGCCGGGCGGCATCGGTGGATGCGGCGCGCGCTCGGCCTGCTGCATGCGCTGGAGTGACCGGGAAATGGGGTCAGACACCACTGGCCCCGATATTGCATCCGTGGGGCTGGCGGCGTGGCCGCGGCGGGCTGCCGTCCGGGTCGCATTGCCGGGTGGTGCTGGTTCGCATCGGGGCGGGAATTGAGTTCCGGCGGACGATCCGGGCGCCGGTGCGCGCGGATGGGGCATTCGGCGGCGACGGCCGTCAGTTGCCTGGACGATCCCGGCAGGCAGCCCGCGCAAAAGCGCGCAATACCTTGCGATCGGCCGCCGCTTTGATCACTGGAAGCGTGCGCTGTGCAGGACAGCCCACAGCGCGGCGCCAAAAACGAGGAAACCGCTGCCGACCAGATACGGAGTCCGGTACCGGTGTTCGAACCCGGCCACTCCCGGTTGCAACACTGCCAGGCCGGGTTTTTCCGGGTGGCGGCGGGCCGTGACGACCGCGCCTGCCGGGTATTTTTCCACCCAGGACCGGGCCTCCGGCTTGGGGAAGTTGACACGCACCATCAGCAGGCGGTTCGAACGCCATTTGCGTCCCGCGGCTTCGTACTCGTATTCGATCTCCGGGTAGCAGAAGTACATCGTGCGGCCGGCGGCATCCGGCTCGTCATCGTAAGAAGGCTGCTGCTCCTCGACGACTTCCGACCGCAGGATTGTGGCGTTGACGGGCAACCATTGCAAGCTTTCCTCGGCGAGCCGCCGGGTGCGGCGCGCATAGACCAGAACAACGCCGCCGAGCACGGCGAAGAACGCCGCCCAGCACCGCAAAAGCGGGATCATTCCGAAGCGGTTCCACGCCCACGCGTTGGCGGCGAGAAAAGCCGCTGCCGCCACCCACCACGTCTTCTCCCACGATTGCCACCCGGGCGAGGTGCGCGGCGCGCCGGCAGCGGAGTGTTGAGCCATGATCTCCTCCGGAGGAACAATACATCCGGCGAGGGCACGGGTCAATCGCGTGGAGCGCGGCCGTCAGGGGATGGCCGAATCTCGCTGACGCCCGCGGGTAGCGCGCGCCACTTCCGGCAAAGCATTGCCGGACGATTTCAGCGCGAGGCGGCCGGCGCCGCCCCGGCGGAAGAAGGCGATGGCGGGAAGGATACGGGGATCTCGAACAGCGCGTCGACCGCGACCCTCGCCGGGCCGCGAAGCGCCGGCAGGAAGGTCCATCGGGCGGCGGCCTCGAGCAGCGCTGCGTCGAGCGCATCATCCGGGCTGTCGAGAATGCGCAGATCCGACAGAAACCCTTCGGCGGTGATCCGGGCCGCCATTCGGATGGTGCCGCGGATGGCGCGGGGAGACCGCGAGCCGGGGCCGAAGGGGTCGGTTTGGCGGAAGGGCACCGGCGCATGCATGGCCTGGCCGCCCGCTGCTGTCTGGCCGCGCTCGGCGAACCAGAGGAGGATCTCGCCCGAGTAGTGGTGCGGGTTTGGCTTTTCGAGAAAAGTCAGATACACGGTGCGGTCGCCGAACAGTTTCTGTGCGGTCTCCGGAACCATGGCCAGACGCACCGGCACGGAAACCGCGCTCCGGCGCTGCTCGATCTCCGTGCGCGTGAAGACGAGCGTCTGCGGGACGAACGTTGGCTTGCCTGCCATGCCGGCAGCCGAGCCGCCACCTTTTGCGATCAGTTCCACGCCAGAGCCTGGCGATGGCGCGAGCGCGCCGCCGTCCGGGGCTCCGGCGCCCGGCCCCAAAGAAACGGAAGCCGGGCGGCTGCCCTCGGGCAGCGCTGGCGGGGCCGAAGGCATCGGCCTGCTGCCTGCGACCACGGCCGTCAGTTGCCCGAGAGCGGCGGGGCTGGGCGGCGTGTCAATCGGGGCTTCGGAAAACTCCACCGGCTTCGGCTTGCGCGGCGCCGGCTGAGGAGGGGGCGTGAAGGCACGTGGGGCGGGCCGGGGCGGACGCGCCGGCGCTGGGGGCGTATCCGGAACCGCCGGAGGGGGTTCGGGTGCAGGTTGAGGCGGCGGCGTCTGGAATGCCGCCATGTTGGGCAAGGGCAAGGGCTGCTGAATGACGGCGGGCGCGGCGGGCTGGAAAATGAGTTGTTCGCGCGGCGGCGCCCCGGGTGTCGATGCCTGGATCGAAAGCTGTGCCGACTTCACGCGGGCGCGCGGCGGCCGCTGGCCGTATTTTCTCCCGATGGAGATGTCTGGCATCCGGGTGTCCAGTTTGTACCAGACGAGCTTCCGCTCGCTCTTTGGCGCCGGGGTAACCTTGTAGTCCTGCATCCGGAACGCGCGTTGCCCGCCGCCGGGGGAATGCAGGCCCGCGAAGATGGCTGTTGCATGGATGGCGAGGCTGAGGAGAAATGGAACGCGGCGCGAACGGGGAGCGGGTTCAAGCAGGCCTCTGGCCAGAGGGCTGCCATTCGATCGCTCGATCCCGGGCGGAGGGGGCTGCAAACCAGAATTATAGCGGTCCGGTTGTTGAGGAAAGGGACAGCCTGAATTGAGCCCTTGGCGCATAGTCCAAAGTGTCAGAGCACTCCGTCCCCTTGGCGGCTTTCGGGTCCCATGCGCCTTCCGCCACTGAGTCGCTCCGGCCAGGACGAGCCGCTACGACCCGCGCTTGTGCCGCTGTCCGAATCTCCTCCATCTCTTATCTCTCAGGAAGGGGACAGCCTGAATTGAGCCCTTGGTGCATAGTCCAAAGTGTCAGAGCACTCCGTCCCCTTGGCGGCTTTCGGGTCCCGCGCGCCTTCCGCCACTGAGTCGCTCCGGCCAGGACGAGCCGCTACGACCCGCGCTTGTGCCGCTGTCCGAATCTCCTCCATCTCTTTGAGAAAAGGCTTCACTGCCGTAGGCCTGGCCGGCTTTCGTGCCAAGGAGCCTCACGTCAGCCGGTCCGGCTCCGGGTGGGAACGCACCGCGCCCGCTCGACCACCGGTGGCGCTGCGCTTGCCCGATCACGATGTCCATCGGGACCCGGTTGCGTTCCAC
>Ga0308389_1000620_pt1 | contig 26106 bp, 25 predicted proteins | sample Hotspr2Sample148_FD_202362 | JGI IMG/M metagenome (GOLD analysis project Ga0308389, IMG submission 202362) | Hot spring phototrophic mat microbial communities from Mushroom Spring, Yellowstone National Park, Wyoming, United States - 20040719_148 ... | reverse complement strand
ATAAATTTATTGACTACTTCATTAAATTTTGGTAACATCATTATTGGCACATCTTCTCAACTGAATATTCTCATTAGAAATTATGGAAATGCTAATTTAAGAATTGACTCAGTAAGAATCAGTAATTCAGTTTTTACTTTGAATACTACTTTGCCAAGAATAATTCAACCAGGGGTAACAGATACTTTTAGAATAACTTTCACTCCTTCTGCAAATCAAACTTTTCAAGACTCTGTAATGTTTTATCATAACGATGTAAATTTTGCATATTCTCGAACTTTATTAAATGGAACTGGTGTTTACGGCGCTGCTCATATTATATTTGACCCTACTTCAATAAATTTTTCACAAAAAAGAATTAATTCTACTTCTTACATACAATTAAAAATTTCAAATGCAGGAACTTCAACTTTAAGGATTGATTCATTAAGGCTTAAGTCAAATCGATTTTATTTGGAGGGGGTGTCAACTCCCATAAATATTAATGCTTTGTCAAACTTCACCTTTAGAGTTTGGTTTAATCCAAACGCAATTCAAAATTTTTCAGATTCATTGATTGTTTATTCTAATGCTTCAAATGGTAGTGTTAAATATGTTTACATTCAAGGTTCAGGTGTAAATCCGCAAAGAGAATTTGGAAATATTTATTGGCAAGGCAATATACCTGATCAACCTGGAACTTCGCTTCAAAACTATATTCCAAGGTCTATGAAAAAAATTCAGGATATTAATGGCGATGGTGTTATGGATTTAGTTGTTGCAACACAAAATTATTGGACTTTAGTATTTAATGGTAATAGTTCTGGTTGGGGTGATATTTTATGGAGATATTCAACTTACTTTGGTTCTATTAACACAGGGGCTGTTGAACAAGAACAATGTTTACAAATAATTTCGGATATAAACGGTGATGGCTTTCAGGATGTTATTATTGGAACCGGTGGTGGAAATGAATTCGTTTATGCTCTTAATGGAAAAACTGGACAAGTTATTTGGGCTTTTGGTAATGCCTCAACAACTGATGATGGTGATATAATGGGTTTAGATGTCAAAAGAGATTTTACTGGTGATGGAATTCCCGATGTATTAGTTTCTGCAAGTGGGAATGAGACAACGGGTGCTGGTAGATTTTCTATTTATTTACTAAACGGAGTTTCAGGAGCTCAAATTTGGAGAATTGATCAATCCGCTCAACAAAAACTTAAATATATGGTTATCTCGACAGATGTTGGTGGAGCTTTTGGAACTAGAGTCGGGGCAATTAATGAAGTTTCAGGATTTAATCATAGTGGAAATATTATTTGGACAGTTGCTACCTCTGGGGCTCCTTGGACTGTTAAAGAGATCCCAAATATTGGTGGTTCTAATAGTTCTGATGTTTTAGTCGGTACAACTACTGGAAACATTTATGTCTTTGATGGTTTAACTGGAGCCCAATTATGGTTTAGAAACATTGGAACAGTATTTATTGAAGACTTAAGAGTTGTTCCTGATGTTAATAACTCAGGCAAGCCTGATGTTTTAGCAAGTGGGATAAGTCAAACAGTATATTTACTCGAAGGTTCAAACGGAAATATTATTTGGCAAAACTCAACTGGTGGTAACATCCTTGGTAAAGATGTTTTAAGTGATTTTGATGGTGATGGCATTCCAGAAATGGGAACAGCCTCCTTAAATAATTTAGTTCACATTTTTGACGGTGTTAGTGGTCAGATGAAATTTAGTTATTCATTTGGTTCAGGAGGTAATTCAACTGCTGCTGAACACGTTGTAGATTTATTTGATATTGATGGAAATTTTTCCAATGAATTTGTTGCTGGCTCACGAGATGGAAGAATTGTTTGCTTCTCAGGTGGTGAGAATTTAATTCCAGTCGAATTACAAAACTTTTATGCTAAAGTTGATGGAAATAATGTGATTTTAACTTGGACAACAATTACTGAATTGAATAATAAAGGATTCGAAATATATAGAAAATTTATTGATGATAAAGAAAATCAATATATCTTAATTGGTTTTGTTTCTGGAAATGGTACTACATCCCAAACTGTATCATACAATTTCATTGACAAAAATCTTGTTAATGGTGAATACATTTATAGACTTAAACAAATTGATTTTGACGGTACATACAAATATTATCCAGAAATTAAAGTATTTATAGGTTTACCAGATAAATTTGTTTTAGAACAGAATTATCCAAATCCATTTAATCCAGAAACAAAAATAAAATTTAATATTCCGTCAAATAATAAAGATGAAAAATTTGTCAAATTGATTATTTATGATATTTTAGGAAGGCAAATTGCTACTCTTATTGAAGAAAACAAATCTGCCGGGAAATATGAAATAATTTTTAGACCATCTGATTTGAATTTAGGAAGTGGAATTTACTTTTATAAGATTGTCGTTAGTGAAAATAATTCTGTAAATCAAATAGTTTTTAGTGATGTTAAAAAATTAGTTTATATTAAATAGTAAAACTTAAAATTCAAATTAGAATTGATAAAAAAATATTAATTAAAAAATTATAAATTATTAAAATTATTTTTATTGACTTTGATTAAATAAATAATTATTGTAGTGCTAATGATTTTTTTTTATTAATTGAGAACAAAATAACATTCATAAACACATATTTAGGAGGTTATCTTTTATGGATATTTATTCAAACATCTCATCGATATTCAATGTAATAGCACAAGCAGCAAACCAAGGTGCATTAAACTGGTTAGTTGAAAAATTTAATGCCGGTGGTGGCTTTATGTGGCCTATTCTTGCCAGTTTAATTATTGGATTAGCTTTCTCAATTGAAAGACTTTGGTCTTTATCCAGAGCAAGAATTAACACTAAAGAATTCATCATTAAAATAAAAAAAGCGCTTGATGAAGGTGGAGTTGAAGCAGCAAAAAAAGTTTGTGAAAATACTCGTGGTCCAGTTGCCTCTGTATTTTATGCAGGTTTATTAAGATATAATGAAGGTCTAGACGCAGCTGAAAAAGCAATTATGGCTTACGGCGCAGTTGAAATGGGATTCTTAGAAAGAGGTTTAATATGGATTTCAACCTTTATAACTATTGCTCCGATGTTAGGCTTTACTGGCACAGTTCAAGGTATGATAGAAGCTTTTGATGCTATTAAAGAAGCTGCACAAATATCTCCAGCAATCGTTGCCTCTGGTATTTCTGTGGCTTTGTTGACTACTCTTTTTGGATTAGTTGTAGCTATGATTTTACAAATTTTCTATAATTATTTTGTATCAAGAATTGATAGATTAGTTGGCGATATGGAACAAAGCTCTATTGAACTTATTGATGCTCTTTATGAACTAAAAAAATAATTAGAGTTTGAAATAAGATGATTAGAAAAAGAAAAATTCCCGAAGCAACAATCCCTACTTCATCAATGGCAGATATAGCTTTTCTGCTTTTATTGTTTTTTCTTGTTGCAACCGTCATTGATGTTGATACAGGTTTGGGCTTAACCCTTCCTGAATACATTCCTCCTGAAGAAATGGTTATGGTAAAAGTTGATCCAGATAGAATGGCTTCAGTACTAATTAACGAAAATGGTGATGTTTTAATTGATGGAGAATTTGTATCCATACTTCAAATTAAGAATATTATCAAGCCGAGAATTGAAAAGAAAATTGATTTACCAAGTAATAAAAAACTAATCGTCTCTCTAAAGACTGATAGAAAAACTGTTTATAAACAATATATTGCTGCTCTGGATCAAATTAAACTCGCATTTTTTGAAGTGAGGGATGAATTATCTAATAAATTGTTCGGCAAAAAATTTATAGATTTATCCAGTGAACATCAGGAAGAGATCAAAGAAAAAGTTCCTATTATTATTTCACTCGCTGAACCTGAAGTAGTTAAATAATTTAAAGGATTCAATATGCATTTTGAAAAAAGAAGAGCAACTACCAAACAAGATATTCCAACCTCATCAATGCCTGACATTGTTTTTATGTTGTTATTGTTTTTTATGGTTACAACTACACTTCGTGAAGTAGAGGTTTATGTTGATTATAAACTACCAGAAGCTCAAGCAATTGAAAAAATAGAAAATAAACGACTAATATCTTACATATGGGTTGGAAAAGATAAAAGAATCCAGATAAATGACAGTATTGTAAAATTTGATGAAATAGAAAAAATTATGTATGGTAAAAGACAAACATTACCAAATGTGATTGTTTCTTTAAGAATTGACCAAGCAGTTGATATGGGTTTAGTAACAGACATCCAACAAGCTTTAAGAAAAGCCTACTGTCTGAGAATAAATTATTCCGCTACTCTAAAAATTTGATTGAACATTTTATTTCTTAAATTAAGGCAGGTCTGTTACTAACTAACCTGCCTTTTGTTTTATGGAGAAACTAATATGAACTTGAAAGAGAAAATAAATTTTGACTTAAAAGAAGCAATGAAATCAGGTGATAAAGATAGACTTGAAACCATAAGGTCAATTAGATCTTTAATTATAGAATTTGAAAAAAGTGGTGCTAATAAAACTCTTACCGAACAAGATGAATTGAACTTATTGAATTCTGCTGCAAAAAAAAGAAAAGAAGCCATTCAGCAATACAAAGATTCAGGTAGGTTAGATTTAGCTGAAAAAGAAGAAAAGGAATTAGAGATTATTATGAGCTATCTTCCTAAACAACTAACTGAAGAAGAATTAGAAATTGAAATCAAAAAAATAATTGAAGAATTAAATGCTAAAGGTAAAGAAGATTTTGCTAAGGTAATGCCAGTTGCTGCTAAGTCTTTTAAGGGTAGAACTGATGGTTCAATTATAAGAAAAATTGTTGAAAAATTATTGGCAAACAATTGAACATAATTGATCTAATTATTTTAATTGCTTTTTTAATAGGATTTTTACTTGGTTATAAAGATGGATTTTTAAGAAAAGTTATTGGATTTATTGGATTTGTTCTCGCAATAGTTTTATCCGCTGTTTTTAGAAATGATTTTGGAAATTTTATCGAGAAAAATTTTGATATAGAAAATTATTTCGCAAAAATTTTAGCAGCAATTCTAATCTTCTTTCTGATACTAATCATTTTTGCATTTCTAAAAAGAATCATACATCCTTTTGATAAAATTAACTCACTAATCAATAAATTAGTTGGGGGAGTAGTGGGTTCATTTCAAATTTTATTCTTTATTAGTGCATTATTTCTTTTACTTAATATTTTTGGACTTCCAGATGATAAGACTAAAAAGAACTCAAATTTTTATAATTACATCTATTCAATTATTCCTTCTACTTTCAACCTAATAAAAGAATATAGACCTGATACAGAAAAAATAATTAAAGATATCATCAATGAAAAAGACACAACTAAATGATTAGTTCAGAAGTCTTTGAAAAACTTGAATTCGGAAAAGTTCTAAAATATATTTCCAATTATGCCGTTACTGAAAAAGGTAAAATAAAAGTAGAACAAATTCAACCCTCTTTCGATAAAAGTCAAATTATTTATGAATGTAACATTGTCTCTGAAGCGAAGGATTTTATAATTAAAAAAGGAAATTTACCTCTAGAATTTATCACTGATTTGACAGAAGAACTTTTTAATAGTAGAATTGAAGGAGCAATTCTAGCCCCCAAAAAAATTTTAGAGATAAAAAAAATTGCAACAATATCAAGAACAGTACGAAGCCTAATTATAAAAGCTGAAGACTATCCTTTATTAAAAGAATTAGTTAAGTCATTAATATCAGATAAAAACTTCGAAAATCAAATTGATCAAGTTTTGACATCAGATGGTGAGGTAAAGGGAAATGCAAGTGTTGATCTACAGAAAATTCGTAAGGAAATAATTGAGAAAAGAGATGAACTAACTAAATCTATAAATAAAATTATTAAAAAACTTAAAGAAGATGATTTTGTACGAGAGGAATATTTAACTTTGAGGGATGGAAGGATGGTCATACCAGTTAAAGCTGAACACAAAAGACATATAAAAGGATTCATCCATTCCGAGTCTTCGACTGGTCAAACGGTTTATATTGAACCTGAAGAAACATTAGAATTGAATAATGAAATAGTTTCTTTGACCTTTGCTGAACAAAGAGAAATAGAGCGAATTTTACGGGAATTAACAAAAATAATCGGCGAAAAAAGTGGTGAATTATTAAACTCTTTTGAGATAATTTCAACATTAGATTTAATTTTTGCAAAAGCAAATTATTCAATTGAAGTAATGGGTTCTGTCCCAATTTTAGATGAAACTAAAAATCTTCATATTATTGAAGGTAGACATCCGCTTTTAATAAAAAAGATTGGGCGTAATAATACAGTTCCATTGACCTTTAAACTTGATAAAGAGAAAATTATAGTTATAACAGGCCCAAATGCTGGCGGAAAAACAGTTGTGCTTAAAACAATAGGTCTTTTAACTTTAATGTTACAATCTGGTATTCACATTCCAGTCAATTCAGATTCAAATTTTTTAATTTTCAATAAAATTCTTTTAGATATTGGAGACCAACAATCTATTGAAGATGACCTTTCAACTTTTAGTTCTCATCTGAAGAATATCAAAACAATCATTGAAGAAGCTGATGAGAATTCTTTAGTTTTACTTGATGAAATTGGAACAGGTACCGATCCCACTGAAGGATCTGCTTTAGCTAAAGCAATACTTATTAAATTATTGGAAAAATCTGCACTTACTTTTGTCACAACCCATCAAGGAACATTAAAAGTTTTTGCCTTTGAAACTGAAGGTATCAATAATGCTTCTATGCAATTTGATCACAAAACTTTATCGCCAACATATAAATTTAAACTTGGTATTCCTGGCAGTAGTTATGCTTTTGAAATTGCTAATAAAAGTGGATTACAAAATGAATTAATTCAAAATGCACGAAAACTTTTAGATGCAGACCAACATAAACTCGAAAAGTTTATTGCTGATGTTGAAGCTAAATCCTATGCTCTTGAAAAGAAATTAAATGAACTTGAATTAGAAAATCTTCGATTGAAAAGTCTATCTAATCTCTATAAAAGTAGTTATGAGAAATTAGAAAAAGACAAAAAAGAAATAATAAGAAAAACTAAAGAAGAGGCCGAAAAATTTGTTTATGACTTAAATAAAAAATTTGAAAATACTATCAAGAAAATAAAAGAGTCAAAGGCAGATAAAGAAGTTATAAAAGAAGGAAGAAATGTTATAAATGAAATAAAAACGGATTTAAAAAAATTGGTATTAGATAATGATGTTAATTTTGATGAAGTTACAACGCTTAAAGTTGGTGACTACGTTTTAATAAATAATTCAAAATCATCTGGACAGATTCTAGAAATTTACAAAGAAAAAAATAAAGCGATTGTTCTAATTGGTAACATAAAAGTTATAGTCAATCTAAATGAATTAAAGCTCTCAAAAAAATCAGATGAAAAAGTAGATAATGAAATTTATAATTACATAAAAACTACATCCTCTAACTATAGATTAGATATTAGAGGCAAAAGAGTTAATGAAGCTGAATTTGAAATCATAAAATTTGTTGATGATGCCTTTCAATCTGGTTTTGATAAAGTTGAAATATTACACGGTAAAGGAACCGGGGCATTAAAAAAACTTGTCAATGAAATTCTTGCAGCTCATAGTGGTGTAAAACAATTTTATTATGCACCAATCGAACAAGGTGGAGATGGAATAACTATTGTAGAATTTAAATAGGAGATAATATGTTTAGAAAAATTTTAATAGCTAACAGAGGGGAAATAGCAATTAGAGTAGCAAGGGCTTGTAAAGAATTAGGTATTAAATCCGCTACTATTTTCTCCGAAGCGGACATAAACTCACTTCATACTCAATTTTCTGATGAATCTTATTTCATTGGAAAAGCTGAGGCGGCTGATTCTTACTTAAAAAAAGAAAAAATAATCAATCTTGCATTGAAAATTGGTGCTGATGCAATTCATCCAGGATATGGATTTTTATCAGAGAATGCTGATTTTATTGAAATGGTTGAAAATTCAGGTATTAAATTTATTGGTCCTAAGTCACAATCTGTTAGAATGATGGGCTCTAAAACTTCAGCTCGCGAATTAATGAAAAAAAATGGAGTGCCAATTGTACCAGGCACTACTCAACCAATTAAAAATATTGATGATGGTTTTAGTTTTTGCAAAGAAATAGGATTTCCAGTTTTATTAAAAGCCTCTGCAGGTGGTGGTGGAAAAGGTATGAAGGTAGTTAATGATGAAAAAGAATTCTTATTATCTTTTCAATCAGCACAAAGAGAAGCACTAAAAGCTTTTGCAAACGATGAAGTCTATATTGAAAAATTGATTATCAATCCAAAACATATTGAAGTTCAAATAATTGCTGATGAGTTTGGTAATTATAGACATTTATTCGAAAGAGAGTGCTCAATACAAAGACGACATCAAAAAATAATCGAAGAATCACCCTCTGCAGCATTGAACCAAAAGTTGAGAGAAAAAGTAACTCAAATTGCTTTAAATGCCGCTAAGTCCTGTTTTTATACTAATGCAGGAACAGTTGAATTACTTAAAGATGAACAGGATAATTTCTATTTTCTTGAGATGAACACCAGACTTCAAGTTGAGCATCCAGTTACTGAACTTGTTACTGGAATTGATTTAGTAAAAGAACAAATCTCTATAGCTGCAGGAAATAAAATTTCTTTTGAACAATCTGAAATATCTCAAAATGGTTTTGCTATTGAATGCAGAATTTATGCAGAAGATTCTCAGAATGGATTTTTGCCAAGCACTGGTAAGATTTTGTTCTATAAAGAACCTGCAGGTATTGGAGTGAGGGTTGATTCTGGTGTAACAACTAATTCAGAAATTACAATAAATTATGATCCAATGATTGCAAAATTAATTTGCTGGTCAAAAAAACGAGATGAAACAATAAATAGAACCTTAAGAGCATTAGATGAGTTTTTTGTAGCTGGGATTGAAACAAATATTCAATTTCTTAAGTTCGTGCTTAATTCTGAACAATTTAGAACAGCTAAACATAACATTAACTCTATTGAAAAAGAATTATTAGAAAAATTTCTTAATTTTAATCAACAAGTTAATTATGAAGATGAATTAGAAGTAGTTTCTGTTTTATCCTCTTTTTTAAGACAACAATCAACTTTAATTATCAAAAAAGGAAATAATTCTTCAAAAAACCATTGGTATAAACAAAATTATGAATAAATATATAACTTTCGTTAATGGCGTTAAAAAGGAAATAAGTTTTATAAATCAGAATAAAGTTGTTTCTGATGATTCAATTAAGGATGTTTTTATTAACAAATTAGAAAAAAACATCTATCTCGTTCATTTAGGTAAAAGGAAATACATTTGCTATCTCCTCAACAAAAATGCAAATAAATTTGAAATATTTATTAACAATAAAATTTATAATGTTGAATGTAAAACACAAGTTGAAATTATTGCTGATGAAATAATTAGTCATAAAAGATTAAGTTCAAGTAAAACATTAAATATAAATTCACCGATGCCTGGTTTAGTTCTTAAGATATTCAAAAAAGATGGTGATACAGTAAAAAGAGGTGAGCCAGTTCTAATTTTAGAAGCGATGAAAATGGAAAATGAAATTCTTGCACCTGCAGATGGAATTATTGAAATAAATCAGATAAAAGAAGGGGATTCAGTTGAGAAGAATGTAACTTTATTTAAAATAAATAATTTGATTTTTTAAAAAAAATATTAATTTTTGTTTGTTGTCAAACTAATTATTAGGAGGTTACAATTGAAAAAAGTCATATTTTTCTTTCTCATATTATGCCTCTCATCATTGGTTTTTGCAGGCGGATTTCAACTGAATCAGCACGGTGCAAAAGCCTCCGGAATGAGTGGCGCTTTTACTGCAGTAGCTAATGACCCAAGCGCTGTTTATTGGAACCCTGCTGGCTTGTCTTATATTAAAGGAACTCACTTTATGCTAAGTTCTCATTTCGTATCACCATCATCAGGATTCAGAGGAATCCACCCAAATGTTGATGAATATAAGGTTGTCAAAAGAACTTTCTATCCTTCTAATTTCTTTGCCTCCCACAGTTTTGACGAAAATTGGGCAGTAGGTTTTGGTTTTACAGTACCTTTTGGCTTAGGAACAAAATGGGATGAGAATTGGGTCGGAAGATATCTTGCTCTTGAAACAGAATTGCAAGTTTTTACTCTAACACCAACCATTTCATATAAATTTGCTGATAACCTTTCATTAGGTGCGGGGTTCGTATTTAGTTTTGCAAATGTTAAAATAAAACAGAAAGTTTCTCAAACACCTTTCGTAGGTGATGCTAAAATTACATTAGAAGGAAAAGATAAATCAGCTTTTGGTTTTAGCTTCGGTGTAATGTACAAACTAATAGAAAATTTGACTTTAGGTGCTGCTTTCCAGAGTAATATTGTTTATGACATTAAAGGAACTGCTACAGCCGAAGGTGCAAAACAATTAATTGATGCAAAAAGACTCCCTCAAGGCGATGTTAATGCTGAATTGAAAACACCTTTCAATCTTGCAATTGGAGCCGCTTATCAAATTAATGAAAATTGGTTAGTCAGCACGGATTTTCAATATGTGGGATGGTCAAGTTATGATACTTTAAGAGTTGACTTCCTTGACCCAGCATATACTGACATTGCAAGTCCTCGCTCATATCATAATAGTTTTGTTATAAGATTTGGCACAGATTATAAATTAACGAATGACTTATCTGTTCGAGGTGGATTTTATTTTGATAAAAAACCCGTTGAAGATGATATGGTTGCTCCATCATTACCGGAGACTGATAGACTTGGATTTACATTAGGAGCTGAATATAGATTATTTGATAATCTATCCATTAGAGGCTCATTTCTATATATCAGAGGTAATGAACTCAAAGTTGAAAACTCCAAACAATATATTCACGGTAATACGCCTTTTAATGGAGTTTATAATATAAATGCAACAGTTATTTCAGTTGGTTTACTTTATAGTTTATAGGAGGGAAAATTATGAAAAAGTTTTTAGGTTTTTTAATTGTATCAATTTCATTTTTAATTTTCAATGCTTGTGAAGATAGGTCAGAACTTACAGCACCGCCATCACTAAATGGTAAAAGTGGAAATGCTGACCTATCCAAAATGGTTTCTCTTGGAAATAGTTTAACAGCTGGTTATCAATCAGGTGCATTATACATCTCAGCAACTCAATATGCTTTTCCTTATTTAATTGCAAAACAAGCTGGCGCTCAAATGATAGGAATTGCTGTAAGTGACCCTGGAATCGGAGCTAGAATGGAAGTTAAATCTTTGTCTCCTTTTACTTTAGTTACTAACAGTACTCAAGGAGCACCATTAAATTTAAATTTCCCTCAAGCTTTTCAAAATTTAGGTGTTCCAGGAGCTTTAGCTTATGATGTTCTTCAAGCAACAAGTTCAACTAATTGTGCCTCTGCTTTATTTGGTGGAACCCCAAATCCGTTTTTTGATATTATTTTAAGAAATGGTGCAACTGGAACAAAGACTCCAATTCAATTAGCTTTAGAGCAAAACCCTACTTTTATTACTTTATGGATTGGAAATAATGATGTTCTTGGTTATGCAACAAGTGGTGGTGTATCACCTGCCGCCCCAACGCCTGTAGCTAATTTTCAGGAAATTTTTAATGGAATTGCCGCAGCTATTTCAGCAGCTGGAAAACAAGGTAAAGGAGTTGTTGCCAACATTCCAAATGTAACAGCTATTCCTTTCTTTACTACGGTTGGGCCACAAATTGCTTCATCAGTTCCTTGGCGTCAATTAGGTATTCCTGGATTAGTTTATCAAAAAACAGGTGGTGTTGGTGTTGCTGACTCTGCAAGCTTAATTCGTGGAACAAATTTAGTTACTTTGAGAGGTAGCACTTATGCACCTTTACTTGGTCAACCAACAGGAAAATATTATAGAGATCTAAATATTAGCATACCAGCTGGAATTGATACCTCTAAGCCATTCGGTTTCCATCCTCAAAATCCTTGGCCTAATGCTTTGATACTCGATGAAAATGAAATTACAACTGCAACAGTTGCAATTAATAATTATAATCAAATTATTTCAAATTTCGCTAATAATGTCAATTTTGGATTAGTTGACATAAACAAACTATTTAATGAAATAAGGGCTAATGACTTTACAGGCGGGACAATTTATAATGGAAAAGTATTTACTACTGAATTTGTAACTGGTGGTTTATTCAGTCTTGATGGCGTTCATCCCTCAAGTCAAGGACAGGGAATTATAGCAAATGAATTTATTAAAGTAATAAATTCAAAGTTTAATGCTAATTTTCCGTTAGTTGATGTGTCTGCAATTCCAGGTAGTTTAATATTTGCACCAAAGGTTAGTTTCAAGAATGGTTATCCTATAATTCCTAATGAAGTATTTAAACATTTGTTATTTTAACTAAAATTAGGGCTGTCTAAAAAGTTGAAAAAATTACAAACTTTTTTATAATGAGTTCAAAATTATAATTCAGTAAAATACTAATATTTAATTTTGCTTTTTAACTTTACCTTTTGGACAACCCTTAATATAACTTAAATGAAATCTTTTATAATTATTTTCTCGTTAATTTTATTTATCATTAGTTGCTCTTCCAAAGAAATCGTAGAGCAAAAAAATGAAAATTATTCTTTCGATGTTTTTGAAGAGGATACTTCAGAAAATATAGAATTGAATGAAATAAAATCTGATTCGTATTTAATTGAGCGAGAGCAGAGAGTTTCATATTATATAATTCAAATTGGAGCTTTTAAGTCAGAGCAAAGAGCTAAAAAATTTGCAGAGAAAAGCAAAAAAATTTTGAATGAAGAAATTGTTATTTCTTTCAGTAATAAAGTAAATTTGTTCCTTGTTCAGTTAAGCAGGAAGTTCTATAATAAAAATGATGCAGAAATAGTTAGAGATAATTTAAGGTTATTTCCAGATTTCAGCGATGCGTGGATTATAACAATCTTTGACTAATTTACAATAATTATTAACTATTAAGGAGTTAGATATGGCATTTTCATTAAATAAAATAATGTTAATTGGAAACTTGGGAAAGGATGCTGAAAACAGATTTACAACAGACAATGTTTCAGTTTTTAATTTCTCAGTTGCAACAACTTACAGTTATAAAAACAAAAATGGTGAATGGACAGATGAAACTACTTGGCACAATGTTGTAGCATTTAACCTCTCGGAATTTTATAAAAATTATCTAAAAAAAGGAAGAAAGGTTTATGTTGAAGGTAGACTTGTCTCCAGAACTTATGAAGATAAGGATAAAATTAAAAGAACAGTTTATGAAGTAAGAGCTGATAGAATAATTCCTTTAGAATATATTGGAGAAACAAATAAAGATGTTGTAGAGAAATTTCAACCAAGTGAGGATATTCCTGGTGAAGAGTTAGATAGCAATGATGACTTACCATTTTAATTTTAGTTAGAAAATAAATTGGAAATTGAGCGGTTAGTTTTTTTAGTTTTATTATTTTTTTTATTGATTTTATCTGGCTTTTTTTCAGGTTCAGAAGTTGCATTATTTGGAGTAGAAAAAAAGAAAATAAATTTCTACTTACCAAATAAAACTACCCAAAGGTATTTAAGTTATCTTTTATCTTCCCCTAGAAGACTTTTAATTTCAATATTGATTGGTAATAATCTTGTCAATGTTGCAATATCAATTATTTCAGTTTTATTGGTAACTGATTTAGCTTCAGTTTATGGATTAAATTTAAGCCTATTAGTTTTTATTCAAATAACTGTTATAACCGTTCTTATTTTAATTTTTGGTGAATTACTTCCAAAAGTTCTGGCTACAAAATATCAAATAAAATTTCTTAGAATTATTACTGTTCCACTTTATTATTATTCAGTAATTGTTTTTCCTGTATCAGAGTTATTATCCGAATTTATAAGAGTGGCAACATCAAGACTAAAATTTTCAAAGAAAAAGTTTGTTGTTGAGTCAAGTGAAATTTCTGATATAAGCAAATTATCAGGTGATTTAATCAATCTAAATAGAGAAGAAAAAGAAATTTTAGAAAGTTTAAATGAATTCAAGGAGATAGTTGCACGAGAGATTATGACCCACAGAGTTGATATTGTAGCATTATCTGATAATGAAGATATTGATGAGGCTATAAATATTGTTACTCGGTCAGGTCATTCAAGAATACCTGTTTATGAAAAAAATATTGATAATATTATTGGAATTCTACACGCTAAGGATTTATTAAAATATAGTATTAATCCTAAACTCAAAACAGGTGTGAAATTAAGGGATTTGATAAAACGTCCAATGTTTATCCCTGAATCAAAAAAAATCAATGATTTACTTGATGATTTTCAATCAAAAAAAAATCATATTGCAATAGTTGTTGATGAATATGGAGGGACTGCTGGCTTAATAACATTAGAGGATATTATTGAAGAAGTAATTGGTGACATATGGGATGAATTTGACAAAAGTGAGTTGAAAATAATTAAGATTTCTGACAATACATATATCGTAAATGCTTATTTAACATTTAATGAATTCGAATCGGAAACGAAAATTCAATTAAATATCCAAGAAAAAATTAAATCAGAATCATTTGCTGTTTTTTTATTAGGTCAATTCAAACAAATACCTGAGCAAGGAACTTTTGTTGAAATAAACGGATTGAGAATAACAGTTGTTGAAATTGCAAAAAAAAGAATTAAAAAAGTAAAATTAGAACTCAGTAATAATTAAAATTAAATAAAAGAAATCATAATATGAAAGAACAAAGAAAAACTGAAATTAAAGTTGGATTAACAGTTATTATTGGATTAATAATATTTTTATGGATATTCAGCTGGGCTAAAAACTTATCTATTAAAAGTACCGAAAATTTAGTCAAAATAAAATTTAACAATATTTCTGGTCTTGAAATTGGAGATCCTGTAACAATCAATGGTTTCAGAAAAGGATATGTTAAAAATATTTTAATCAATAATAACGAATTGATTGTTGAAGCTGCTATCGATAATGATGTAATTCTTAAAGAGGATTCTAAATTCTCTATTGTTATGTTAGATTTAATGGGCGGTAAAAAAATAGAGATTAATCCTGGTATTTCCGATGTAATTCTAAATTTAAATAATATTCACAATGGAATTTTTCAGGCTGATATACCATCTGTGATGGCTTTACTTGGTTCTGTTCAAGATGATTTAGTGTTCGTTTTGAAAGATGTTAAAGTTGCTTTAAATTCCTTAAATAAATTTGCTACTGACGACAAATTTACTACTGAACTTAAAAAAGTAGTTGAGAATCTTAACAATCTTACCTTGCAAACTAATGAGCTAATTTTACAAAATAAGTTTAACATATCAAAACTTACTCAATCAGCAATTGAACTTTCCGAAAATGCAAATAATTTAATTCTTGATAATAAAGATGAATTTAATCAACTGCTTACCAATTTCAATAACTTAAGCAAACAAACTTCTGAATTATTAAACAAAATAAACAAATTCACGGATGAAGTGAATAATAAAGAAAATAATTTAGGTAAAATTTTATATGATGATCAGTTGATTGAAAATTTAAAGAATTCTATAAATCAACTTGAAACTTTAAGTAAAATTCTTGTAGAGCAATTAAATGCAAAAGGGATAAAAGTAGATGCGCATATTTTTTAATTGTATAATAATTACAATAACAAGTTTCTTTGTTATTTACCCTCAGCATCCCGAGCCTGTTAGGGCAAAAAATGGAATGATTGTTTCGGCAAGTAAAATTGCTTCAGAGGTTGGAATAGAGATTTTGAAAAAAGGAGGGAACGCTATTGATGCAGCTGTCGCCGTTGGCTTTGCATTAGCAGTTACTTATCCTTCGGCTGGAAATCTTGGTGGTGGTGGTTTTATGGTAATCCATTTCAGCAATGGCTCTAATACATCAATAGACTTTCGTGAAAAAGCTCCAATGAATGCCAACGAAAAAATGTTCTTAGATGAGAACGATAATTTCTTACCTAATTTAAGTCAGGAAGGTGTTACTTCGGCAGGCGTTCCTGGTAGTGTTGCGGGTTTATTGTATGCTCTTAAAAAATATGGCACTATGTCTATTAAAGAAATTATAAATCCTGCTATTAAATTAGCAAAAGATGGTTTCGTTTTAGATTATAGGTTAGTAGAATCAATTAACTATCATTTTGAAGATTTCAATAAATATCCATCTTCAAGAAAAATTTTCACAAAAAATGGAAAACCTTTTCAAGAAGGAGATAAATTTATCCAAAAAGATTTAGCGAAAACTTTAAAATTAATTTCTAAATACGGAAGAGATGGATTTTATAAAGGTTATGTTGCTGATAAAATAGTTAAACAAATGAGGCAGATGGGGGGCTACATTACTTATGAGGATTTGGAAAATTATCAACCTGTAGAACGTAAACCAATTATCTCAACATTTAAAGGTTACAAAGTTATTTCGATGGGACCTCCAAGCGGTGGAGGTGTAATACTTTTACAATCATTAAATGTTCTTGAAAATTTTGAATTTAATATTGATGATTGGAACAGTTCAAATTATATTCATAAAGTAGTTGAAACTTTGAAATATGCGTATGCTGATAGATCAAAGCATTTAGGTGACCCTGATTTTTATCCTGTGCCTTTAGTAGAGTTGCTTAATAAAGATTATTCTCAAAGAATTTTTGCTCAGATTGGTGAGAAAGCAATTCCATCCAATCAAATATTTCCTGCAAACTTTCCCTATTATGATAAAAGTGATGAAACAACACATTATTCAGTTATAGATAAATACGGAAACGCTGTTAGTGTTACTACTACTTTAAATTCTTCCTATGGTTCAAAAATCGTGGTTGAAGGTGCTGGCTTTCTGTTAAACAATGAAATGGATGATTTTAGTGCAAAACCTGGTGTAGCAAACCAATTTGGTTTAACAGGTAGTGAAGCTAATAAAATAGAGCCTAATAAGAGAATGTTAAGTTCAATGACTCCAACTATTGTATTGAAAAATGATAAACCCGTTTTAATACTCGGCTCTCCTGGTGGCTCTACAATCCCAACATCTGTACTTCAAGTTATTTTGAATTATATTGTCTTTGGTATGAATATTCAAGCTGCGGTAAACTCTCCAAGAATTCACCATCAATGGCTTCCCGATAAAATTGACTATGAAAACCAAGCTTTAAGCATGGATGTAAAAGAAAATTTACAAAAACGAGGACACACAATAGGAGATAAAAGAATTTTAGGTAGAGTTGAGGCAATTGCTATTGAAGGTGATTTTATTTTTGGTGCCACTGATCCACGAGGTTTTGGAGCTGCTATAGGTTACTAATATGATTATTGGAATAGGTGTTGACATTGTTGAAATTCAACGTATAAAACAAGTCATAGAACGGTTTGAAGATAAATTCTTAAATAAAATTTACACAGATTTCGAGATTGATTATTGTAACAGTAAAGCGAATAAATATCAACATTATGCAGCAAGATTCGCTGCTAAAGAGGCAATCTATAAAGCACTAAACGAAACAGGTCAGAAATTAGCAAAATGGAAGGACATTGAGGTGTTTAATCAAAAAAATGGACTTCCCATTGTTAAAACTTATGGAAAACTTAATGAATATTTATCCTATGATAAAGAGATTAAATTATCCATAAGTCACTCTGATAATTATGTTGTGTGTTTAGCCTTAATTCATAAATTGTAAAAATTTTCATTTAATAATATTTATCCTCTAATTTATGGGAAAAGAAAAACCAAATCAGTTATTATTCGAAGACTTTGAATTTAGTGAAATTAAATCTGTTGGAATCACTTTAAATAAAGAAAAATTTATTGAAATACTATCTGAAATCAGTTCATTAAATAATCTTTTTTCCATAAAAGGAAGAATTTTAGAATTAAAGAGTATTATATTAAATTTTAATCAAGATAAAAAAGGTATATTAAATATTCATTCAAATGGTGATACTGTATCCTTTCGTAAAGATTTAATTATTTCTGAATTAGATAAAATAATTGAAACTCATTCTATAGAAAGAGCAAAATATTACATAAAAAGATTATTGATTAGTATTATAAATGTTAAAACTAATAAAATTAACGATATAAATCTATCAAGATGGAAAGAATATGATGAAATAATTACTGATAGTTTATGGATTTTAGATAAAAGAGATAATTCTGGGGCTCATTTAGGATGGTATTGGGGTAATTTTATTCCCCAAATTCCTCATCAGATTATGCTCCGATACACAAAGAAAGGCGATTGGATTTTAGATGCATTTGTTGGAAGTGGTACAACTTTGATTGAATGTAGAAGATTAGGAAGGAACGGTATAGGTTTGGAACTTAACAAAGAAGTTGCATTAAAAGCAAAAGAACTAATTCAAAAACAAAAAAATGAATTTAACATAATCAGTGAAATTTTTGTCGGCGATAGTAGATTTTTAGATCTAAATCAAATTATTAGCAAATTTGGTATATCTAATTTTCAATTACTTATTATGCATCCTCCATATTTTGATATTATTAAATTCTCAAATTATGAAGAAGATTTGTCAAATTCTAAAGACTTAGAGGATTTTTTAGAAAAATTTGGTAAAGTTATAAATAATGTAACCCCTTTTTTAGAAAAGAAAAGATATTTTGCTTTAGTTGTTGGTGATATTTATTCAAAAGGCGAATGGATACCACTTGGATTTTATTGTATGCAAGAAGTGCTAAAAAGAGGTTATTTACTAAAAAGTATAGTTGTAAAAAATTTTGAAGAGACAAGGGGTAAAAGAAATCAAAAAGAACTTTGGCGATACAGAGCGTTAGTTGGTGGTTTTTATGTATTTAAGCACGAATATATTTTAATTTTTCAGAAAAAATAGAAGAACTTAAACTTGTTTTTCATAAACAAAAAAGAAGTGCTAAATCTGAAACTTAATTGTATTCCGTTAAATGATTTAAAAATTCTTGCATCAAACTTAGGAATTCCTAGTAAAGGCTCATCCTCTCAAATTATAAAAAAAATATTAGAATCAAATATTGATGAGGAAAAAATAGATGAGTTTATAAAGCAAAAGTATTTTGAAAAAATACAAGAACGTAGACATACCATATCTGATGAGGATTTAAAGAATGAAATATTACAAGTAAAAAATTTTTCTTGGGGCATAGTTCAAGGGCAATTAGATCAGAAAATTCAATCTATATATGTTAGAAAAATTGTTCGTTACAATGATTTAATAAATAATGTTAAATTAAAACTTCACGACGAAATAACTAATTATGTAATATGTGCGTGGTATAATCATTGGACAACAGTTCTAATTGAGGAACATATAAGTACACATCCAAATATTGTCCCAACCCTTAAAAATATAAAGGGAATAGATATTTTCTTTAAGGGGCTTCCTTTTGATTTAAAGGTTACTTATTTACCTCGTGATTATAATCCACAAGATGCGTTAAAAAATCCTATTGATTTAGCAATATGGATGTATGAAAATCAAGGAGCCCAAAGGTTTGGGTCCGAAAATAGATTATTTGTTGTATTATTTGATAAGAAAAATCCAGATAAAAGCTGGGAATTAAAAAGAGATTTTAATCTTGTTTTTAATAAAATTGATAAATTTTTAGAAGAAGAAACAATATCAAAAAAAGATGAGATTGTATTTACATTTGGGAGAAGAACATATACAACTGTAACAAAGGTTATTATGATAACAAAATGAATTAGATTTATGATTAAGAATATTAGTTCTTCTTATTTTTATTTTTTGATTAACATTAAATTTGCATACGAATTTTTCTTATTAAAGTATATAAAAATTTTTGGTTAAAATTCAGGGAAAAATTTCATATTAAAAAGATATGTCTCTAAACTGGTATAAATATTTTAACTATGGAACAATCGTTTTGGTATTGATTTTTGCAATACTTATTTTTACTAAATCTGTTTCAACTGAAATTGCGAAGTTTTTGATTTACTTAACCTTTTTTATTTTTATTGTGAGAATTTTAACAAGATTTTTATTACTTAAAAAATACAAACAAAGGGAGTAAGTCTTCGAACGAGCAATATCAAAAAATGGAAAACTTAATGGTAAAGTCCTGGTTCTTAATAAAAGTTATGAACCTCTTTCTATCTGTAATTTAATTAAAGCTATAAATCTAATTTTTTTGGGAAAAGCAGAATTAGTTCACAAAGTCGATAATAAGTTTATTCCAACAGTAAAGGCAAATTTACCTTATCCGAGTGTAATAAGATTATCAAAATTTGTTAGAGTTCCTTACAAAAAAGTTATGTTATCAAGAAAAAATATTTTACGTAGAGATAATCATCGATGTGCTTATTGCGGAAGGTCTGATTTAGCATTAACCATTGACCATATTATCCCAAAAGCTCGCGGCGGTTCTGATACCTGGGAAAATTTAATTACAGCTTGCACTAAATGTAATAATTATAAAGGAGATAGAACACCTGAAGAAGCAAATATGAAACTTTTATTCAAACCTTATAAACCTAATCATGTTATTTTTATGAAAAATTTTGTCAATAAAATTGATGAAAATTGGAAACCTTATCTTTACATCTCTTAAGTTGCTCTCTTAAAGGTATAAATTATGCTTAATAAAAGAATTTTAAGTGGAATGAGACCAACGGGTAAATTGCACATTGGTCACTTTGTTGGTGCTCTTGAAAATTGGATTCATCTTCAAAATAAATATGAATGTTATTTTTTAATCGCTGATTATCATGTTTTAACCACAAATCTCGATACTAATGATATCTACGATAACTCAATTGAGATGTTAATAGATTGGTTATCAGCAGGTTTAGAACCAGAAAAGTCTAAAATGTTCAGACAATCTCAAATTAAACAACATACAGAATTGTTTTTAATATTAAGTATGTTAATTACTTCAAATAGGCTTGAAAGAAATCCTACATTAAAAGACCAAATAAGAGATTTAAATATTGATAATGTTATATATGGGCACTTAGGTTATCCAGTTTTACAAGCCGCTGATATTTTACTTTACAAAGGTGAAATAGTCCCTGTTGGTGAAGATCAAGTTCCTCATGTTGAAATATCAAGAGAAATTGCACGAAGATTTAATAATCAATATGGATTAGTTTTCCCTGAACCAGAACCTCTATTAACAACTTTCCCCCGATTACCCGGTCTTGATGGAAATGCTAAAATGAGTAAATCACTTAATAATACTATTTTACTTTCTGATTCACCTGAAACAATTAAAACAAAAATTAAAAAGGCAGTTACAGATCCAAATAAGATTAGAAAAGGTGATCCAGGCAACCCCGATATATGTTTAATCTATTCCTATCATAAGAAATTTAATAGTTCGGAAACAGAAGAAATTTATAAAAATTGTTCAACAGGTCAATTAGGTTGTGTCGATTGTAAATTGAAATGTTCTACTAAAATATCTGAATATTTTGAACCTCTTAGAGAAAGAAGAACTTATTTAGAGAACAACATTGAGGAAGTATTGAATGTTCTTTTTGAAGGAGAGAAAGTTGCTAAAGAAATTGCAGAGAAAACTATGGATGAAGTTCATAAAAAAATGAAATTAGGATAATGTATAAAATTAAATTAGAACAATTTGAAGGTCCTTTAGATTTATTACTCTTTTTTATCAAAAGAGATGAGATAAATATTTATGATATCCCTATATCTAAAATTACCAAAGAATTTCTTGAATATGTCAATCTTATAAAGTTTCTTGATCTTGAAACTGCCGGTGAGTTTATACTAATGGCATCAACTTTAATGCATATAAAAGCAAGAATGTTACTGCCGAAAGAAGTTGATGAAAAAGGTGAAGAAATTGATCCTCGTTCAGATTTAGTAAAGGCATTATTAGAATATAAACGATATAAAGAAATAGCTGAAGAATTAGCATTTCTTGAATCATCTCAAAGAAAATTAAGTTTTAGAGGAAATTTTTCTCAAGATATTAGTTCTCCGCCTGATAATTTTGAAACTTTATTTAGAAATATTTCGGTTTATGATTTAGCAAAAGTATTTAAAAGGGTAATAGAAGGAATTAAATCAAAGCCAATTCATCAAATAAGAAGAATAAATGTATCATTAAATGACCAAATTGAGTTTATATTGAATAAATTAGAAGAGAGTCAACAAATTCACTTTCTCTCTTTGGTAGAAACTATGAAACAAAAAATTGTCGTGATTGTCACCTTTATTGCAATACTTGAATTGGTAAAATCAAAAAAAATTACTTTGAAGTTGTCTAATAACTATAATGATTTTTTAATTATCAAAGCTTAAATGGGAAATTTTTATAAAAGCATAGTAGAATCATTAATTTTTTCATCTGATGAACCATTGCCAGAGGCAGAGATAGTTCGAACTATCAAGGGTATTGACGGTGATGATTCTGAAATTAGCAATGAAATAGTAAATGATATTATTGATGAATTAAATTCAGAATATGAGGCTTTGGGAAAGTCTTTTAAAATTATTAGAATTGCTGGTGGCTATATCTTTGCAACAAAGGAAGAATACTCTAAGTATATTGGATTCTTATCGTCTGAAAAATCTAAAAGAAAATTAAGTCAAGCAGCTTTAGAAACTCTTGCTATAATAGCCTACAAACAACCAATCACTAAACCTGAAATTGAAGCAATACGTGGAGTCAATTCAGATTATGTAATTACATCGTTATTAGAGAAAAATCTTATAACTATCAGTGGAAGGGCAGAAACAATTGGGCGACCGTTACTTTATTCCACTACTAAAGAATTTTTAATTTATTTTGGATTAAATTCAATTCAAGATTTACCAAAACCTCGTGAGATTGAAGAAATTATTAATGATGAGGATTTTATTGAGCAAAAAAATCGAATTATGATGAACGCCCTGGAAGAATTAATTGAGAATGAAAATTCGGAAAACTCACAGAATGAGAATCAATAAAGTTATTGCAGAGAGTGGAATTTGCTCAAGAAGAAAAGCTGATGAACTAATTTCTCAAGGAAGAGTAACAGTAAATGGTAAAACTGTTACCAAACATTTTACTTTGGTCAATATTGACAAAGATATTATTGAAGTAGATGGGGAAAGGTTAAAGTTAAAACCTAAAATTTACATTCTCCTAAATAAACCTTCTGGAGTAGTGTCAACAACTATTGATGAAAAAAAAAAGAAAGACAGTTCTTGATTTAATAAAGATTAATCAAAGAATTTACCCAGTTGGAAGATTGGACTATGATACTACGGGTGTTATAATTCTAACCAATGATGGTGATTTTGCCAATTTATTATTACATCCAAAAAATAAAGTCCCTAGAATTTATTTAGTTACTTTAGACAAACCAGCTAATATCCATAATTTGAAACAACTTGAAAGAGGTATAATTTTAGACAACAAAAAATCTTATTTTGAAAAAATTTATCCTGTTTCAAAAAATATTGATACTAAATTTTATGTTGAATGCACTGAAGGCAGAAATCATTTTGTTAAAAATATGTTTCAAAAGTTAGGTTACAGAGTAACCAATCTTCATAGAAAAAGTTTTGCTATATTTAATGACGATATACCAATAGGCTCATATCGTTATATATCGGAAGTTGAAATAAAAAAAGTAAAATCACTTTATGAATAAATTATCATTTTTACTTTCAATTTCACTTTTCATCTTCTATAATTCTTTTGCTCAGGATACTTCGAGAGTTTCAAAGACCGATACAGTTATTTCAATAAAAAGATATACAATCAGTGAATTCAGAAAAGAAGTTGACAAACTTTTAGAAGATAAAAATTTTCAGACTGCTTTTTTTGGTATTGTGATAAAGTCATTAAATACTGGAGAGATTATCTATTCACAAAATGAAAATAAACTTTTTATTCCAGCTTCGAATCTAAAATTATTTACCACTGCCTCTGCATTAGAAAACCTTGGTCCTAAATACCAATTTAAAACAAAAATTTATCTGCAAGGTGAAATTAGATATTCAACTGTTTATGGCGATTTAATAATTAAAGGTGGTGGTGACCCCACTTTCTCAGGTAGATTTTATAATAATAATATCTTTAAAGTTTTTGATGATTGGATAGACTCATTGTTAGATTTAGGTATTAATAATATAAGAGGAAATATTATTGGCGATGATAATTTATTCGACGAATCAGTTTATGGAAAAGGCTGGTCTAAGGATTATGAAAGTTATTGGTATGCAGCCCCTGTAAGTGCTCTTTCTTTCAACGATAATTGTGTTGATTTAGTTATTTTTTACAACAAAGATTTAGATTCTGTTTTTGTTAGATATACTCCAGAATTTAGAGGTATTAATGTAATCAATCAATTAATTCCTGTATCACCTCTGGAATCAGCTACAAATATTGACATTATTAGAGAATCATCGACTAATAAAATTAGAATAGTTGGTACATTTAGCAGAACAAGTGATACGCTTCGAACAAGTGCCTCTATTTACAATCCAACATACTTTACATTAAATGCATTGAAAAACAGAATGGAATTGCGTGGAATTAAAATTTTAGGTTATACCTCAAGTATTGATGATTATAATAAGAAAATTGATTATCAAAATGCCTCGCATCTTTTTAATTATTACTCTCCATATCTTTACAATATAGTAAAAGTAATTAATAAAGGTTCACAGAATTTCTATTCTGAGCAAGTATTAAAAATACTTGGGGCAGAAAAAAAAGGTTTAGGGAGTTTTGAAAATGGAATTTCAGTAATTCAAGAGTGGTTATTAAACAATGGATTAAATGTTGAACATATTTTAATGTATGATGGTAGTGGATTATCTCCACTTAATAGAGTCACACCTTTACAAATTGTGAATTTGCTTGAACTGATGTATAAATCAAAAAATTTTCCTTTTTATTATAACTCTCTACCAATTGCTGGTATTGATGGCACACTTTCTCGGAGAATGAAGAATACTTTAGCTGAAGGTAGAATTAGAGCTAAAACTGGTTTTATTTCTTTTGCAAGAAATTTAAGCGGATACGCCAAAACTTTAGATAATGAAGATATTGCTTTTAGTATATTGATAAATAATTTTAATGTGCCATTAAAACTTGTAGAGAACTTACAGGATAAAATTTGTAATTTAATCGTCAGTATTACCAGAAAGGAATTATAAAAAATGCAACCAATACCATTTGAAGATGTTAATGAACTTATAAAAAGAAGATTTGAAGAGTTAGAAGAATTGAAATCAAAAGGAGTAAATCCTTATGCATATTATTTCAATGTTGATACCTACTCAAATGAAATTAAATCTAACTTCGAAAATTTTGAAAACAAAATCGTTAAAGTTGCTGGTAGAATTATGGCATTAAGACGAATGGGTAAAGCTTCATTTGCTCATATTCAAGATCATCAGGGAAAAATTCAAATCTATTTGAAAAAAGATGATTTAGGTGAAAGTTATGATTTATTTAAACTGTTGGATATTGGTGATATAATTGGTGTAGAAGGGTTTGTCTTTAAAACTAAAACAGGTGAAATTTCTATCCATACTCAGAAGTATGAACTATTAGCAAAAGGACTCAGACCGATTCCAATTCCTAAAGAAGTTGTTGATGAAAATGGAAATAAGATTATTTACGACCAATTTGTAGATAAAGAGTTAAGATATAGACAACGATATGTTGATTTGATTGTTAATCCTGATATAAAGAATGTATTTATTAAAAGAGCAAAAATAATTTCAACTATTCGTGAGTTTTTAGATTCAAAGGAATATCTTGAAGTTGAAACTCCTATTCTTCAACCTATATATGGTGGAGCAGCTGCAAGACCTTTTATAACTCATCATAATGCTCTTGATATTGATATTTATTTACGCATAGCCGATGAGCTATATCTTAAACGTTTGATTGTAGGTGGGTTTAATGGCGTTTATGAAATTTCAAAAGATTTTAGAAATGAAGGAATGGATAGAAATCATAATCCTGAGTTCACTATGCTTGAGTTGTATGTCCCTTATAAAGATTACAATTGGATGATGAATTTTGTTGAAGAATTATTTGAATATGTTTGTCTAAAAGTTTTCAACACT
>Ga0308389_1000616_pt1 | contig 26129 bp, 18 predicted proteins | sample Hotspr2Sample148_FD_202362 | JGI IMG/M metagenome (GOLD analysis project Ga0308389, IMG submission 202362) | Hot spring phototrophic mat microbial communities from Mushroom Spring, Yellowstone National Park, Wyoming, United States - 20040719_148 ... | reverse complement strand
CCGTGGTCGGCTGGGTGGATCGCTTCGCCACCTGGGAGCACCAGTTGCATAAGCGGGTGGAGGCGCGCCAGGATGTGCGGGTGGATCTGCTGATCGGCGCCGATCTAGTGCGCGAGGCGGCCGAGGCCGCCCCCGAGGCCGACGCAGCGGTGTTGCGCGGCTACGAGCAGGCCCTGCGCCACGGCGACGCCGAGGCGGCGTTTATGCCCGACCTGGCGGCGCGCATGGCTGCCCATCTGCCGCCGCGCTTCGTCAGCGTCTACGACCGGGAACTCCAGGTCGAGGTCAACCGCCAGCTGGCGCGCTTCTCGGCCTGGTACGAACTCTTCCCGCGCTCGGCTTCGCCCGAACCGGGCCGCCACGGCACCTTCCGCGATGTCATCGCGCGCCTGCCCTATGTGGCCGAACTGGGCTTTGATGTGCTCTACCTGCCGCCGATCCACCCCATTGGCCGGCAGTTTCGCAAGGGGAAGAACAATAGCGTCACCGCCCAACCCGGCGAACCCGGCAGTCCCTGGGCCATTGGCAGCGAGGAGGGTGGGCACAAGAGCATCCATCCCGAACTGGGCACGCTGGAAGACTTTCGCGCCCTGGTCGCGGCGGCGCGCGCCTATGGCATCGAAGTGGCCCTCGATATCGCCTTCCAGTGTTCGCCCGACCACCCCTATGTGAAGGAGCATCCCCAGTGGTTCCGCGCCCGTCCCGATGGCACGATCCAGTACGCTGAGAACCCGCCCAAGAAGTACCAGGATATCTACCCCTTCGATTTTGAAACCGAGGATTGGCAGGCCCTCTGGCGCGAGTTGAAGAGCATCTTTGAGTTCTGGATCGCCCAGGGCGTCACCGTCTTCCGGGTGGATAATCCTCACACCAAGAGTTTTCGCTTCTGGGAGTGGTGCATCGGTGAGTTGAAGCGCGATCATCCCGAGGTGATCCTGCTCTCCGAGGCCTTTACCCGCCCCAAAGTGATGTACAACCTGGCGAAGCTCGGCTTCACCCAGAGCTATACCTATTACACCTGGCGCACCGCCAAGTGGGAAATCACCGAGTATCTGCACGAACTCACCCGCACCGAGGCGCGGGAGTTTTTCTGCCCCAACTTCTGGCCCAATACCCCGGATATTCTGACCCCCCAGTTTTATCCGGGCTATCGCTCGGTCTTTCTGACCCGCGCCGCGATGGCCGCGACCCTCGCTTCGAGCTGGGGGATGTATGGCCCCCTGTACGAGTTGATGTACCATGTGCCGGTGCAGGGCCGTGAGGAGTATGTCGACTCCGAGAAGTACGAGATCCATTTCTGGCGGCTGGATCAACCCCATAGTCTGCGCCATTTTATCGCCAGGCTCAACCGCATTCGCCGCGAGAACCCGGCGCTGCAGCGCAACGAGTGGCTGCGCTTCCATCGCGTGGACAGCAACTTCGTCGAGAATGAGCAGATCCTGGCCTACAGCAAGGTGACGCCGGATCTGCAGAACATTGTGCTGGTGGTGGTGAACCTGGACCCGCTCAATACGCAGAGTGGCTATGTGCAGGTGCCCACCGCCGAGTGGGGGCTTGAGGGCGATTATCAGGCCCACGATCTGCTCAGTGACGCGCGCTACCTCTGGCACGGCGAGTTTAACTACGTCGAACTGAACCCGCAGGTCATGCCGGTGCATATCTTTCGTATTCGCCGCCGGGAACGCGATCTCACCGGGTTTGAGTATTTCGCCTGACGGACGCGCCACGCAGCAAGCCGATCGCCAGCATGGGGGGCGGAGCGGGCGACGTCCTCCTGGGCATGAACCTGGTAGAGATGTTCGGGCAGGTGGAGTTTCCGGTGGTGGGCGATGTCCCTTACGTCATCACGCTGGGGCCGCGCAGGTTCTCCTGGTTCCGTATGATGCCGCAGCGGATCGAGGGGTTGCGCCTCGACGGCGCCCCTGCCGACCAGGAGCCGCCGTTGATCACCATCAGTGCGGGTTCGTGGGATGCGATTTTTTATGACGGCCGTCAGGTTGCCCTGGAGCAAGTCTTGCCGGACTATCTGCGGCCCCGGCGCTGGTTCGGGGCCAAGTCGCGCGCCATCAAGTCGGTAACGATTACCGATGCTACCTTGCTGCCCTATGCTGACGGTCTGGCGTACCTGTCCCTGGTCACGCTGCAGTACACCGAGGGCGCTTCGGAAACCTACCTTGTGCCCATGGCTCATGCCACCGGCGAACGAGCGCAGGGCCTGCTCAGCGATGCGCGACACACGGTGATTGCCCGACTGGCGATCAATCCTGATGAGCCGCCGGGGATTATCTTCGACGCGCTGATCGATCGCGGCGTTGCGCGCGCCTTGCTCGATGTGGTGGTGTCGCGGCGGCGCCTGCGCAGCATCGCCGGCGGCGAGGTGACCGGCAACCACGCCCGCGCCCTGCGCGCCCTGCTGGCCCGCGCCGCAAATCTCGACCCGCGCGTTGTCACAGCCGAGCAGAGCAACAGTTCGCTCATCTTTGGCGGCACGTTGATTCTGAAGATCTTCCGCAAGGTCGAACCGGGGACCAACCCTGACCTGGAGATCGGGCGCTACCTCACCGAGGAACGGGCCTTTCCCCACACGCCGCCCACCGCCGGCGCGCTCGAATATGCGCGCAGCGGCGAGGAGCCGATGACCCTGGCTATGCTCCAGGCCTACGTCACCAATGAAGGCGATGCCTGGGAGTACACCCTTGACGTGGCCGGACGCTCCTACGATGCGGCGCGCACCCGCGCCGATCTGCGCCTGCCCGAGATGACCGTGACGACGGCGGCGTTGCTGGCGGCCGCCGCCGGTGAGCCGGGACCGCTGGCCGAGGAGGTGGCCGGCGCCTACCTGGAGCAGGCGCGGCTGCTGGGTGAGCGCACTGCCGACCTCCATCTGGCCCTGGCCGCCGGTGCGGCGCCTGCCTTTGCCCCCGAGCCCTTCTCCCTCCACTACCAGCGCGCCCTCTACCAGAGTATGCGTAGCCTGACCACGCGGACCTTCCAGAGCCTGCGGAAAGCCGCCCCCCGCCTGCCGGACACGCTGCGCGCCCAGGCCGAGGCCGTCCTGGCTATGGAAGAGGCGTTGCTGTCCCGCTTCCGGCGCATGACCGAGGCGAAAATCGAAGCGGCGCGGATACGCATCCACGGCGATCTCCACCTTGGCCAGGCGCTCTACACCGGCAAAGATTTTCTGTTCATTGACTTCGAGGGCGAGCCAGTGCGCCCGATCAGCGAACGGCGCATGAAACGCTCCCCGCTCCGCGATGTTGCGGGCATGCTGCGCTCGTTCCAGTACGCAGCCTATGCTATACTCTTCAATCGCGCCAACGATGCCCCCCAGGACACCGAAGAGGGGGTGATCATGCGTCGCTGGGCCGATTGCTGGTCCTTCTGGGCGGGCGCCGCCTACCTTGGTGGCTACCTGCGCCATGCGGCGGGGGCGCCGTTCCTGCCCGCCGCCCCTGCCGATCTGGAAACGCTGCTTGACGTCTTCATCCTTGAGAAACTGGTGTACGAAATTGGGTATGAAATGAACAATCGCCCGGCCTGGTTGGCCATTCCGCTCAGCGGGGTGCTCTGCCAGGTTGGAGCTTGATGGGTGTGGATGGGTCGAGTCTAACGTGAAAATAGGCTGCTGGAGCCAATATTCACATAAGCGCATGCGGCGCTGCAGCCCCCCTCCCAACCTCCCCCCGCTGGGGGGAGGAGCCGGACTCCCTCCCCCAGCGGGGGAGGGCTGGGGAGGGGGCCGTCACCTGCGTTGCAACGGATTGCCGCTCGAGCAGGGGGATGGGGAAACCCGGTTTCCCCACACCCCCGCCCGCGGGAGGGTGTGGAAGGGCGCAGCCCTCAAGCAGGGGGATGGGGAAACCCGGTTTCCCCACACCCTTACCCGGTGGGAGGGTGTGGAAGGGCGCAGCCCTCAAGCAGGGGGATGGGGAAACCCGGTTTCCCCACACCCTTACCCGGTGGGAGGGTGTGGGAGGGCGCAGCCCTCCCAGGAACAATCTTATTTTCATCCCGTTGGTGTGCGGCGTAGCCGCATGGACGGCTTTAGTAATAAGGAACCATAAATGTCAGAAGAGACTACCAGATCCGCGCGCCGCTCCCGTAAACCTGAGCATGGCGCGGCAACGACCCCCGAAACCGAGGTCGCCGTCGCCGAGCAACCTGCTGCTCCCGCCGGGGCCGACCAGTCCCCGGCTCCCGCCGAGGCCCCCACGGATACCGTCGTGGCAGTGATCCCCCCGGCGCCGCCGTACCCGCTGCCCTTCCTGACCGACGACGACCTGTACCTCTTTGGCGAAGGCACCCACTTCCGCATCTACGAGAAGCTGGGCGCGCACCTCGCCACCCTGAACGGCGAACAGGGCGTGTACTTCGCGGTCTGGGCCCCCAACGCCGAATACGTGGCGGTGATCGGCGACTGGAATGGATGGGACCCCGGGAAGAACGCCATGCGCTGCCGGGGGAACTCGGGCATCTGGGAGACCTTTGTGCCCGGCGTGGGCAAGGGCGCGCACTACAAGTTCCACATCGCCTCGCGCTACTACGGCTACCGCGAGGATAAGACCGATCCCTTCGGGTTCTTCTTCGAGGTCCCGCCCCGCACCGCCTCGATCGTCTGGGACCAGGAGTATGCGTGGGGCGATGGGGCCTGGATGCAGACCCGCGGCCAGCTTCAGGGCGTGAGCGCTCCGATGGCCATCTACGAGGTGCATCTCGGCTCATGGATGCGCGTGCCCGAGGAGGGCGGGCGCTCCCTGAGCTACCGCGAGATTGCCCCGCGTCTGGCCGAGCATGTCAAGCGCGCCGGCTTCACCCACATCGAGTTGCTTCCGGTCACCGAGCACCCGTTCTATGGGTCGTGGGGCTACCAGACGACCGGCTACTTCGCCCCCACCAGCCGCTACGGGACGCCGGAGGACTTTAAGTACTTCGTTGATTACCTGCACCAGCAGGGCATCGGCATCATCCTCGACTGGGTGCCCTCGCACTTTCCTACCGATGGCTTCGCCCTGAGCTACTTCGATGGCACGCACCTCTTCGAGCACGCCGATCCGCGCAAGGGCTACCATCCCGACTGGGGCAGCTACATCTTTAACTACGGGCGCAACGAGGTGCGGAGCTTTCTGATCAGCTCGGCGCTCTTCTGGCTCGATAAGTACCACATTGATGGCCTGCGGGTTGACGCCGTGGCCAGCATGCTGTACCTCGACTACTCGCGCCGGCCCGGCGAGTGGATCCCCAATCAGTACGGCGGCAACGAGAATATCGAAGCGATCACGTTCCTCCGCCAGTTCAACACCGAGGTCTACAAGAACTATCCCACGGCCCAGACCTTCGCCGAAGAGAGCACCGCCTGGCCCATGGTCTCGCGGCCAGTGTACGTGGGCGGCCTGGGCTTCGGCTTCAAGTGGGACATGGGCTGGATGAACGATACGCTCAAATACTTCCGCCGTGACCCCATCCATCGCCGCTACCACCACAATGAGTTGACCTTCCGCGGCCTGTACATGTTCACCGAGAACTATGTGCTCTCGCTTTCGCACGACGAGGTGGTGCACGGCAAAGGCTCGTTGCTCGACAAAATGTCCGGCGATGTCTGGCAGAAGTTCGCCAACCTGCGCTTGCTCTACAGCTACCAGTACGGCCAGCCGGGCAAGAAGCTGATCTTCATGGGCGGCGAGTTCGGCCAGTGGCGCGAGTGGAAGCATGACGAGAGCCTCGACTGGCACCTGTTGATGTTCCCCTCGCACCAGGGCGTCTTGCAACTCCTGGCCGATCTCAACCGGCTGTACGTGAACGAGCCGGCGCTGCACGAGCTTGACTGTGAGCCGGCGGGCTTCGAGTGGATCGATGCCAACGATGCCGAGAACAGCACCTACTCGTTCTTGCGCCGGGCGCGCTCCACCGGCGATCTGATCCTGGTGGTGATGAACTGCACCCCGGTGCCGCGCCATAACTTCCGTATCGGCGTGCCCCGCGGCGGCTGGTGGAAGGAGATCTTTAACAGCGACGCCACCGAGTACTGGGGCAGCGGGATCGGCAATGCCGGCGGCGTGATGGCCCAGGAGCATATGTCGCACGGGCGCCCCTACTCGCTGGTGCTCGATCTGCCGCCGCTGGGAGCCTTGTTCTTCAAGAGCGAGGGTTAGTACGACCACGAGACTTCTCCCCTGGTAGGGGAGGCTCGCAAGGCGCTTCGCCGCGCCGAAACAGGAGCGCCGGCGGCCTCCGCCGGCGCTCCCGCTGAGACGACGTCTCGTCATCATACGCTGGTTCACACCTCTGTTCCCGTTGGCGGAGCGCGGGAAGGGGCCGACTCCCCCCATCCCCCGTTCTGCCCGCGGCGGCAGGTTCCTTGCGTGTCATTTCCGGCAACCCGGCCACCCGGCAGGCGCGCCTGTCGCGGCGTCGGGTTGTCGGGTTCTACGTATGCTGTGGAGAGGAGCCGGAGGGGTCCCCCCTTCTGAAAGAAACATGGCGGAGCGCTACATCTGCATCCACGGGCACTTCTACCAGCCGCCACGCGAAAACCCGTGGCTCGAGGCCATTGAGCAGCAGGACTCGGCCTATCCGTACCACGATTGGAACGAACGCATCAATGCCGAATGCTACGAGCAGAACGCCGCCTCGCGCATTCTCGACGACCAGGGCCAGATCGTCAAGATTGTCAACAACTATAGCCGCATCAGCTTCAACTTCGGCCCCACCCTGCTGAGCTGGCTCGCCGAGAAGGCGCCCGCGGTCTACGAGGGCATCCTCGCCGCTGACGAAGAGAGCGCGCGCCTCTTCGGACGCGGCTCGGCTATGGCCCAGTGCTACAACCATATCATCATGCCCCTGGCCTCGCGCCGCGACAAGATCACCCAGGTGGTCTGGGGCATACGGGACTTTCAACATCGCTTCGGGCGCCTCCCCGAGGGCATGTGGCTTCCCGAAACTGCCGTGGATCTCGAGACACTGGAGGTCATGGCCGATTACGGCATCCGCTTCACTATCCTCGAACCGCATCAGGTGAGCTACATGCGTCGCCTGGGCGACACGGTCTGGACGGATGTGCGCGGCGGGCGGATTGACCCGACCCGGCCCTACCTGGTGCAGTTGCCCAACCAGCGCTCCATCGCGGTCTTCATCTACGATGGGCCCGTCTCGCGGGCGGTAGCCTTCGAGCGCCTGCTGGTCAACGGCGCGACCTTTGCCGCGCGCATCGCCGGGATCTTCAACGAGTACCGTCCCTGGCCGCAGATCGCCAACATTGCCACCGACGGCGAAACCTATGGCCATCACCATCGTCACGGCGACATGGCCCTGGCCTATGCCCTCCAGCATATCGAGGAACGGGGCCTGGCGAAGCTGACGAACTACGCCAGCTATCTCGCGCAGCACCCGCCGACGCACGAGGTGCAGATCGTCGAGCGCACGGCCTGGAGCTGCGTGCACGGGGTGGGGCGCTGGAGCACCGACTGCGGGTGCAACACCGGCAGCAATCCCGGCTGGCGGCAGCACTGGCGCGAACCGCTGCGCGCGGCCTTCGACTGGCTGCGCGACACCCTCGCGCCCCGGTTTGAGATGCACGGCCGTCGCTTGCTGAAGGACCCCTGGGAGGCGCGCAATGATTATATCGAGGTGATCCTCGATCGCTCCGACGAGGTGGTGAGTCGCTTCCTCATCCGTCACGGGCGGGTTCCCCTCGATAGCGGCCAGTGCATCGCGGCGCTCAAGCTCATGGAGTTGCAGCGGCAACTGCTGCTGATGTACACCTCCTGCGGCTGGTTCTTCGACGATCTGGCCGGCATCGAGACGATCCAGGTGATCGGCTACGCCGGACGGGCGGTGCAACTGGCGCGCGAGTTGTTCGGCGAGGATCTGGAGGAGCCGTTTCTGGAGCGTCTGGCCCGCGCCCGTAGCAACAACCCGGCTATGGGCGACGGACGGGCGATCTACGACCGCTTTGTGCGCCCCGCGGTGGTGGATCTGCGCAAGGTCGGCGCGCACTACGCCATGTCGTCGCTCTTCGAAAGTTTCGAGGAACGCCAACAGATCTACTGCTACCAGGTGGATCGTGAGGATTACCACCTGCTTCCCGCCGGCAAGAACCGCCTGGCGCTCGGGCGCATGCGCATTACCTCGACCATCACCCGCGAGTCGGCCCGCCTGATCTTCGGTATGCTGCACCTGGGCGACCACAACATCTCCGGTGGCGTGCGCGAGTATCAGGATGAATCTACCTACCAGGCCCTGGTGCAGGAGAGCACGGAGTTGTTCCAGCGGGCGGACATCCCCGGCACCATCCGCCTGGTGGACCGTAACTTCGCCCAGGAGGCCTACTCGCTCAAACTGCTCTTCGGTGACGAGCAGCGCAAGATCCTGAACAAGATCCTGACCTCCAGCCTGGCCGAGGCCGAGGCGGCCTACCGGCAGATCTACGAATATCACGCTCCGCTGATGCGCTTTCTTGCCAGTATTGGCATGCCCGTCCCCCGCGAGTTCCAGATTGCGGCGGAGTTCGCGATCAACACCCAGTTGCGGCGCCTGCTGGGCGCCGAGCATCTCGACCTCGACGCCATCCAGGCCCTGCATCGCGAGGCGGTGCGCTCGGGGGTCACCCTGGATACGGCGGGCCTGGCCTATACCCTGGGCCGGACGATCGACCGCATTACCGAGGAGTTCGACGCCTTCCCCGAGTCGATCGAACTGCTCCAGCAACTCGACGAGGCCGTGGCGCTGACCCGCTCGCTGCCCTTCGAGGTTGATGTCTGGAAAACGCAGAACGTGTACTACCGCCTGCTCCGCAGCGTGTACGTCGAGTTCCAGCGCGAAGCCGCCCAGGGCTACCAGGATGCGCGGCAGTGGGTCGCCGCATTCACCGCTCTGGGGCGCCGGCTGCGCTTTCGGATGCCGTAAGGCGCCTGCGTCGTCGTCGAGACGATCCTCTCGCAGCCTACAGTGTAAACAACTCCTCCACCGGTACGAGGCGGAGCGACCCGGTGGGACAGCGGCTGAGGCAGGCGCGGTCGTCGAAGCCATGGCAGAGGTCGCACTTATCGGCGCGCTGAGCGTGGTGGGCAGGGTGGAGCGGAAGCATGGGCTGGCGGCGGGCCAGTTCGATGAAGGTACGCAGGCGCGCGCCGAGCGATCCGCCGGTGACATGGGGGGCGGGCAGGGGGCGCAGGCTGATGGCATCATAGGGGCAGGCCGGTACGCATGCGCCGCAGCCGGTGCAGCGATCGGTAATCACGAGGGCGCCTTCCGGGAGGCGTTCGAAGGCGTCTTCAGGGCAGGCTTCCACACATTCCGGGCCGGTGCTGCACTGGCGGCAGGCGTCGAGCACGTCCAGCAGCCCGGCGTTCCCATTGCCGGGCCGTTCAAGGGGCATGCCATTCAGATGCAGGCGTTGCTGGCCATGCCGTTCCTGACAGGCGGCTTCACAGAGGCGGCAGCCGGGCGGGCACAGTTCGGGCGTGCGCACAAACAGGTGCGAGCCGCGCAACAGGCCCCTGGTCACGGCAAGTTGCAACTCGCGGGCGCGGGCGGTATCGTTGCGCATCAGGGCGCCATTGTGCAGCCGGCGCTCGACCTCGGCGCGCAGTTGGGCCTCGAGGTCGGGGCGCTGCTCGATCAGCCGGTGGAACTCGGCGCCGGGCAACGCCAGGACATCGGTGGGCGTCAAGGCGCGGACATCGGTGTGGTGGGGGCGGCTGGCAAGCAGGGCCATTTCGCCGAAGAAATCGCCCTCGCTCAGGGTGGCAATCGTCTGCCCGGCCTGTTCAATCGCCACCTGGCCGGTCTCGATCAGGTAGAGCGAGTCGGCGGGGGAACCCTGGCGCAGGATCAGGCTGCCGCGGGCGTAGTGTGTCGGTTGCAGCAAGCCGACGAGCGCCAGACGCTCGGTTGGCGACAACTGGCCAAGCAGGGGGACACGCGCCAGCGTGCATTCCACCAGTCGCCGCTGGTAAACCTGGCGCAGGGCCGCGGCAAGCCGGGGGAGGGTGTCCAGCGCGCCGCGCAACTCGCTCAGGGGGAACTGGAGGAGCTGGCAGTTGCTCTGGGCCAGGGCGCTCATCTGCCGGAAGTAATCGCCGAACAGCGGCCCCTCGCCGAAACAGTCGCCGCGTCCCAGGATGCCCATCAGCACCTCGCGGCCGTTTTTGTCGCGCAGCCGCAACTGCAAGGTGCCGGAGAGCACCAGAAAGAAGCAGGGGCCGTGTTTCTGCTGGCTGAGCACCGTGGCTCCCACCGGGTAAACCCGAAAGACACACAGATCAAGCAGACGCGCGCGTTCATTCGCCGGCGCGCCGCGCAGGCAATCCAGGGCGCCGAGCACGCGCGCGGCCTCCTCGCGCCGTTCCTGCTGCGCCGCAACTTGCGCCCGGCTCCGTTCCGATCTGCGGGTTGTCATCTGCCTGACCGATATGGCTCCACGAAGATGGCGCATCAGCCGTCCATGCGCCTCCGCCGCACACCGACGGGATGGACATCCTTCTTGGGAGGGCGTCGCCCTCCCAAACCCTCCCACCGGGTGGGGGAATGGGGAAACCCGGTTTCTCCATTCCCCTGCTTGAGGGCCAGGCCCTCCCACCGGGCGGGGGTATGGGGAAACCTGGTTTCCCCACACCCCTGCTCCAGCAGCCTATGTTCAGGTTGGCCATGGTATTCTAGCACCAAAATAGGTTGTTCCTGGGAGGGCGTCGCCCTCCCAAACCCTCACCGGGTGAGGGTCTGGGGAAACCCGGTTTCCCCAGACCCTTGCGCAAGGGCTGCGCCCTCCCAAACCCTCCCGCGGGCGGGGGTATGGGGGAACCTGGTTCCCCCATGTTCACGGTAGGAGAGGTGCGCCCCGGGAACCTCCGGGCGGGAGAAGCCGGGGCCGACGGCGTAGGGGCGGGGTTGCCCCGCCCCTACGCCGGCCCGCCTCCAGGCAGGGGTTGCGCCCTCCCACACCCTCCCACCGGCTGGGGGCATGGGGAAACCCGGTTTCCCCATCCCCTCCCAAACCTTCCCGCGGGCGGGCGCCGGGGGCGCGGGCCGCCGGCCCGCCGGCGTTGCAATGGCCCTGATTCTCGCCATGACCCGGCAGGTGCGCCGGAGCTACCTGGTATAATAGGACGATAGGAGTTATGCCGTCCCCTCCCGGCGGGGAGGGACGAGGCGGCCGCGGGTCCTCCGCGAACCGGTCGTCTCCCACCGGCGGCGAACCGGGGCTTGCGGGCAGGCCGGGCCTCCACCGCGTGCATCCTGGCACCAACGCGACGAACCTGCCAGGACCTATCTGCATCATCACATGGCACTGCGCACCTTGACGATCGATCTGGAGCGCGGGCACGCTCGCCAGCACCTTCCCGCCACCGTCGAGCGCGACTATCTGGGGGGCCGCGGCGCGATCGCCTGGCTGCTCTGGAACCATCTCCCGCCTGATACTCCGCCGCTGGCGCCCGAGAACCTGTTGATCTTCGCCGCCGGCCCCCTGGCCGGTCTGAATGCCTTTGCCACCGGGGGCTTTGTCGTGGGCGCCCGCTCGCCGCTTACCGGCTCGATCGGGTATGGCTGGGCGGCGGGGCATTGGGGCGCCGCGCTCCGCCGCGCCGGTTGCGATGTGCTCGTGGTGCGCGGGCAGGCCCCTGAGTGGGTCTATCTGTATATTGATGGAACCAGCGTGCGCCTGCGCCCCGCGGCCCAGTTGATGGGCCTCGATACCGTGGCAACCGAGGCGGCGCTGCGCGCCGCGCTCGGCGATGATGTGCGCGTGATCTGTCTCGGCCCGGCGGGCGAGAACGGGGTGGCCTACAGTAGCATTGTTGCCGAGGGACGCTACATGGCCGAACCGGCTGGCACCGCCCTGGTGATGGCCCAGAAGCGCCTCAAGGCGATCGCCGTCCGTCCAGGCGCCGGCCCGCTCCCGGCCCAGGATGAGCAGCGCCTGGCCGCCGCGCTGGAGGTCATTCGCCGGCGCGTGGAACGGAGTCCGGTCGCCGCGGCCATTCGCCAGAGGGGCGACCTGCACCTGCTCGAGCGGGCCAGCGCCCTGGGCGCCCTCAGCGGGCGCAACGGCCGCGATGGTCTGGTGACGCCCGCCGTCCCGGAACTTCCGGGCGAGCGGCGCAGTCGCGGGTGCGCCGCTTGCCCGATGCCGTGCTATTTTGATCTGGAGACCCCCGCGGGCAGCGCGCCGATGCCTGACCTGGAGACGGTCGCCGGCTTCGGCGTCCGCTGCGGTATCAGCGATGGCGCCGCGCTCACGGCGATCGCCGGGCGCTGTCTGCGCCTCGGCCTCGACCCGGCCTCGACCAGCGCCACGGTGGCCTTTCTCATGGAGTGCCAGGCCGAGGGCTTGAGCCTGTCCAGCGCGCTGCGCTGGGGCGACGCCACGGCGGTGCTGGAAGCGCTCGAACGGCTGGCCACGCCCCAGGAACGGCGCGATCTGCTCTCCCTGGGCGTCGGCGAGATTGCCGAGGTGTTCTGGGGTGGAGCGGCCTTCGCGCCCCAGAGCAAGGGTCTGGCGATGTCGGCCCTCGATCCACGGGCGCTCACCGGCTTCGCCCTGGCCATGGCCACGGCGCCCATCGGCGGCGATGCGCGTTACAGTATGCCGTACGCCGATCTGCTCGATGAGCCGCCCGCCTGGTTGCCTGAAGCCCCTCCCACCCCCGCGAGCGCCCAGAACCAGGCCATGCGGCTGATCTGGCACGAGCGCTTCGCCGCCGCCCTCGACGCCGCGGGTGTCTGCCGGCGCCTGGGCCTGCTGGCCTACCAGGTCTCGCCGGGCGAACTGCTGGCCATGATCGGCGCGGCAACGGGGATGGCCCTCTCTGCCGCCGATGTGGCGCGCCTGGGCGAACGGATCGTGACGGTGGAACGGCTCTTCGCGCGACGCTACGCCGATAACGGGGGGCGCGATGACCTCCCTGCCCGCTGGTGCGAGCAACCGCTCGTCGAGGGGCCCGCCGCCGGACAACTCCCGCCCCTCGCCGACCTGCTGGCCGAGTATTACCGGCGCCACGGCTGGAACGCCGATGGCGTTCCGGGACCGGATCGCCTGGCCGAGCTGGGGATCAGGCATGGGTAGCGTCCGGCCGCAATCTGCAACCCGCTTGCCGCGCCGCATGGTGGTCAAGCTCGGCACCAGCGTGCTCACCGCTGGCACCGACCGGCTCAACCGCCCGTACATGGTTGGCCTGGCGCGGCAGGTGGCGACCCTGCGCGAGCAGGGCAGCCAGGTGCTGCTTGTCTCGTCGGGGGCGATTGCGGCGGGTCGTGAGCGGCTCGGAAGCGCGCTGAGCCAGCGTTCGCGCGCCAATGTGCCCCTCAAGCAGGTGTTTGCCGCCGTGGGCCAGAGCCGGCTCATGCACCTCTATGAGCAACTCTTTGAGATCTACGGGCTGCACGTGGCCCAGGCCCTGCTCACCCGCGATGACCTGCGCGACCGGCGGCGCTACCTGAACGCCCGCAATACGCTGACCCTCTGCCTGGAGCGCGGCATCGTGCCGATTGTCAACGAAAATGACGCCGTGGTCACCGCCGAGATCCGTGTGGGCGATAACGATAACCTCTCGGCGCTGGTCGCCGGCCTGGTGGGCGCCGACTTGCTGCTGATCCTCACCGACATCCCCGGTCTCTACAGCGCCGACCCGCGCAGCGATCCTTCCGCCGAGTTGATCCCTGAGGTGCCGGTGATTGACGAACGCATCTGGGCCGTCGCCGGGGATGCCGGCACTGCCCGGGGAACCGGCGGCATGCGCACCAAGATCCAGGCCGCCGATCTGGCTACCCGCTCCGGCACCACGGTGGTCATCGCCTCGGGCGCCGAACCTGACGTGATCCTGCGCGTGGCCGGCGGCGAGCGCATCGGCACCCGCTTCCCCGCCCACGCCAGTTATCCCGACGCGCGCCGGCGCTGGATCCTCGCCGAAACGGCGCGCCTCAGTCGCCTGGTGGTTGACGCAGGCGCCGTCAACGCCCTGGTGCACGCCGGTCGCAGCCTGCTGCCGGCGGGGATCGTCGCCGTGGAGGGCGAGTTCGACCGGGGACAGACGGTGCGCATCTTCGCCCCCGATGGCCGCGAGATCGCCCGCGGCTTGACCCAGTACCGCGCCGCCGATGTGCGCGCCATCAAGGGCTTGCACTCGGCCCAGATCGCCGAGACCCTGGGCTATGACTATGGCCCCGAGGTGGTGCATCGGGATGATATGGTGATCCTGCTGTGAGCAAGATTCTTCTTGGGAGGGCGAAGCCCTCCCAAACCCTCCTACCGGGTGGGGGGATGGGGAAACCCGGTTTCCCTATTTTCACGTTAGAAGCCATGCCGATTGAAATCCGTCCGCTCCGAAGCTACAGCGAGTACCTGGCCTGTGAGGAGTTGCAGCGCGAAGTCTGGGGCGCGTTTGGCGCGGCGCCTTACCATGTGCTGCTGACGGTGCAGCGCAACGGTGGGCTGGTGCTGGGGGCCTTCGACCACGACGCCCCCGGTGCGCCGCTGGTTGGTTTCGTATTCGGCTTCCTGGGCCGCGATGCCGCCGGGCGGCTCAAGCACGCCTCGCATATGGCCGCCGTGCGTTCGGCCTACCGTGACGCCGGCATCGGCGAGCGCCTCAAATGGGCCCAGCGTGAGCGCGTGCTGGCCCAGGGCCTCGACCTGATCACCTGGACCTTCGACCCCCTGATTGCCCGCAACGCCCGGCTCAACCTGCGCAAACTCGGGGGCGTTTGCCGCACCTACATCCGCAACATCTATGGCCCTGAGCCGGAGGACCCTCACGGCGAACTGCCCAGCGACCGCTTTCTGGTGGAATGGTGGATCGCCTCGGAGCGGGTGGCTGCCCGCGCTGACGGGGCCCGGCCCCACGATGATCTGCGAGGCCGGGCGCCACTGGTCAATCCCGATCCCCGCGAACCCTCGATCGAGCCTGCGGGCGAGCGTTTCTTGTTACAGATCCCTTCGGACATTGATGCCCTCCGCGCCGCCGACATGCCAATGGCCCGCGCCTGGCGCTACCAGGTGCGGGCCATCGCCGAGGCGGCCTTCGCCGCGGGCTACGTGGTCACCGACTTCGCTCCCGCGGGGGCGGTGGGGTTGTACCTGTTTGAACGGCGGTCCTTGCCATGAGGTGCCATGTTAGATTTTACGTACAGGAATTACGTGGTGGAGGGGTGTGGGGAAACCGGGTTTCCCCACGCCCCCGCCCGCGGGAGGGTTTGGGAGGGCGAAGCCCTCCCAGGAAGTAGCTTCATCCCGTCGGTGTGCGGCGCGAGCCGCGTGGATGGCTGGTTGGTGGATGGCCGCAGGCCCTCCACCCCTCCCCGCCGGGAGGCGACCGCGTGCCTCCTGTTGCTGAGCGGAGGAGCCTGGCCCCTCCGCGCCGACCCGCGAATCACAGCGGATCGGCGCCGTCAAGGCTACACTGATCGCAGTACACCAGCGACTCCCCCTCCACCACCACCACGCCGTCCTGGTTGGTGATCGTCGTGTGCAGCGTAACGATGGGCTTATCCTCGCGCACTGCGGTCACCTCCACCGCGGTGGTCACCGTGTCGCCGATGTAGATCGGCTTGCGAAAGTTGAGCGTCTGCTTGAGGTAGATCGTGCCGGGACCGGGCAGACGCATGCCGAGGACGGCGGAGATCAGGCCGGCGGCGAGCATGCCGTGGGCGATGCGTCGCCCGAAGCGCGACTCACGGGCAGACAGTTCATCAATGTGGACCGAGTTTTGATCGCCGGTGATCGCGGCAAAGAGCACGACGTCGGCCTCGGTCACGGTTTTGCGCATACTGGCGCGCTGACCGACGCGAAGGATGCGATCCATGGTTTGCTCCTGGTTGGGCGCGCTACGGCGCGCGCCAGCGCGCCAGCGCCGGGGAAATTGCCCTTCCTCATCCTACGCGGTATGGTTACACGCCAGACCCTCCCACCGGGTGGGGATATGGGGAAACCTGGTTTCCCCATATCCCCCGCTTAAAGGCCAGGCCCTCCCGTGGGCGGGGGCGTGGGGAAACCTGGTTTCTCCATACTCCTTGCTCGCGGGCTGCGCCTCCCAAACCCGCGGGTGGGGGCTTGGGGAAACCTGGTTTCCCCATACCCCTGCTCAAGGGCCAGGCCCTCCCGTGGGTGGGGCGTAGGGAAACCCGGTGTCCCCATCTTCCTTGCTCGCGGGCTGCGCCTCCCAAATCCGCGGGCGGGGGCGAGGGGAAACCTGGTTGTTTCTCCATCCTGCAAACGACAGGGAGGACGATGCCCTTCCCGGCCCCTTTAGAAGGGGTATCCACATGGCCCTCTATGGTAGGCCGGCGGCCCACTGCAACACGGCGGCGGCCACGTCGGCGGGGCGTTCCATCGGCGCCATATGCCCGGCGTCAAGCTCCACCAGGCGGGCGTGGGGCAGGCGTCGCTGGAACTCCTTCCACGAGCGGTCAATGATCAGGTCGGAGTGGATGCCGCGCAGCAGCAACAACGGCGCCCGCAGGCGCCCGAGGGCGTCCCAGGTATCTACGGGGATGAGCGAGAAGATATGGGCCTCCCAGGCGCGGGGCCAGGCCAGGGTCAGGCTGCCGTCGGGCGCAGGGCGGAGGGCGCCCTCCAGGTAGCCTTCGAGGGCCTCAGGGGTAAAGTCGGCGAAGACCCCTCGCCCCTGCAAGCGGGCGCGGGCCTCGTCGCGGCTGGCGAAGCGGTCACGCCGCCGGGCGGCGCCCCGGGCAATGGGGAAGCGCCGGTGCAACCCGAGGCGGCGCCCGGCCCAGAGCAGGGGCAGCATATGCCGGGGGAAGATCACCGGGTCGAGCAAAGCGACCCCGCGAAACAGGTCGGGCCGGTGCACAGCGCAGTAGAGGGTGAGGATGCCGCCCAGGGAGTGGCCGACGGCGATTACCGGGCCACCGGCGACCTGTTGCAGATCGTGGAGCATATCGCGGGCCAGGTCGTGCCAGGCCCGCACGTCGGGGGGGGCGCTGCTGGCCCAGAGGGGCCGTGGGCGGTAGCCAAGGACACGGTAGTGAGGGGTCAGACAGGCTGCCAGCGGGCGGTACGCTTCGGGTGGAAAGCCATTCGCCGGCGCCAGGTGCATAAGCGCCCCGGCGCCGCCAAAGTCGAGGTAGTGAGGATGCATAGGTGTTGGGACCTGCGCGGTGGAAGGGCGCGAGGAGGCGCAGCCGCCCCGTGTTCCCCTGTTTCCCGCCCGTGGCGGCGAGGAGGAGCGGTGAAACGCCGACAGCGCTCCCGTCGGGAGGCCACCGCGCACCTGCTGTTCCTTAGCATGGCTTCAGCCGTCCATGCGGCTCCGCCGCACAACGCCGCGATGAACATACGGTTGTTCCTGGGAGGGCGCAGCCCTCCCAGACCCTCCCGCGGGTGGAGGCATGGGGAAACCCGGTTTCCCCATGCCCCTGCGGTGCGGGGGTGTGGGGAAACCGGGTTTCCCCACACCCCTCGCCGAGGGCTTATTTTCACGTTAGAAAGGCCAGGCTGGATGGTACCCTCTCGTGCCGAACCGCCCCTTCCCTGACCCTCCCCCACGGGGGGAGGGAACCGGGCTCCTCCGCCCAGCGGGGGGAGGCTGGGAGGGGGGAACACTGCGAACGGCGAATCTCCTACGCCCCTCTGTCTTAGCGCCCCTCATCGCGCCGGCGCGGGCGCGGGCGATCGCCGCCATCGCGTGACGGGCCGCCCCGATCCGGGCGCGGGCCGCCGCTGCGGGGGGCCGCGCCGGCAGCCTTGCGGTCCTCGGGCGACTCGCCGGTGAGGACGGCGCGGCGGCTCAGGCTGATCTTGCCGGTGGAGGGATCAATGTCAATCACCATGACATTGATCTCATCGCCCAGTTGCACCACATCTTCGACGTTCTCCACCCGCTGTTCGGCCAGTTCGCTCACGTGCACCATGCCATCCTTGCCGGGGAGGATATTGACGAAGGCGCCGAAGGGCTTGATGCTCACCACCCGCCCCAGGAAGATGTCGCCGATCTTCGCCTCGCGGGTCAGCGCCTCGACCATGGCCACGGCCTGTTTGGCGGCCTCGCCATCGGCGGTAGTGATGAAGACGCGGCCATCGTCCTCCACGTCCACCTGGGCGCCGGTGGCGTCCACGATGCCGCGGATGGTCTTGCCGCCCGGTCCGATGAGCGCGCCGATCTTCTCCACCGGTATCTGGAGGGTGATGATGCGCGGCGCATAGATGGACAGTTCCTTGCGCGGCGCGCTGATCACCTGGTTCATTTTCTCGAGGATGAACAGGCGCCCGGCGCGGGCCTGGGCGAACGCCTCACGCATGATCTCGAAGGTGATCCCGGTGGTCTTGATATCCATCTGCAGCCCGGTCACGCCCGTCGCGGTGCCGGCCACCTTGAAGTCCATATCGCCCAGGGCGTCTTCGAGGCCCTGAATGTCGGTCAGCACACGGTACTGGCCGTTCTCGCCGGTGATCAGCCCCATGGCCACCCCGGCCACGGCGGCGCGGATCGGCACGCCGGCGTCCATCAGGCTCAACGAGGAGCCGCAGACCGAGGCCATCGAAGACGAGCCGTTCGAGGAGAGCACCTCGGAGACCAGGCGCATAGTATAGGGGAACTCCTCCTGGGGCGGCAGCACAGCGTAGAGCGAGCGTTCGGCGAGGGCCCCGTGCCCGATGTCGCGGCGGCGCGGGGCGCCGAGGCGGCGCACCTCGCCCGTCGAGAAGGGCGGGAAGTTATAGTGATGGATGTAGCGCTTCGTCGTCTCGATGCCCAGGTCGTCGAGGCGCTGCTCCTCGCCGGGCGAGCCCAGGGTGGTGATCGTCAACACCTGCGTCTGCCCGCGGGTGAAGAGGGCCGAGCCGTGGACGCGGGGAATGACGCCCACCTCGACGCTGATGGGGCGGATCTCGTCAAGGGCGCGCCCATCCACGCGGATGCCTTCGTCGAGAATGGCCCGCCGCACTTCTTCCTTGAGCAGACTCTCGAAGACCCTGGCCACCTCCTTGCTGCGGGCGGGGAGCTCCTCCTCCGGTTCGTCGGCGGTGAAGTGGGCGATGGTCTCCTCCTTCAGGGCGCTGGTGCGCGCCTCGCGCTCCTGCTTCACCGGGCTGCGCACGGCCTCGCGGAGCCGGTGGCCCAGCCATGCGCTGACGGCGTCCTGCAGCGACGTGTCGGTGGCCGGGGGAGCGAACGCGCGCTTGGGCTTGCCGCAGAGGCGCACCAGTTCCTCTTGCAGCTCGCAGAGCTGCCGGCAGACGGCGTGGCCCTCCTGCACGGCGCGCAGCATATCCTCTTCGGAGAGTTCGTTGGCGCCGGCCTCGACCATCAGCACGGCGTCCTTCGTGCCGGCGACCATCAGGTCGAGCGCGCTGCGGGCCATGTCGGCCATCGAGGGATTAACCACCAGTTGCCCGTCGATCATGCCCATCTGCACCCCGCCGACGGGGCCGAGGAAGGGGATATCGCTGATGGCCAGGGCCGCCGACGCGCCAATAATCGCCAGCGGGCTGGGGTCGTTCACCATGTCAATCGAGAACGTGGTGACAATCACCTGCACTTCGTTGGTGTAGCCCTTGGGGAAGAGCGGGCGCAACGGGCGATCGGTGAGACGGGCGATGAGGATGGCGGTCGTGGTCGGTCGGCTCTCGCGTTTGAAGAAGTTGCCGGGGATCTTGCCCGCGGCGTACATCTTTTCCTCATAGTCCACGGTGAGGGGGAAGAAATCCACCCCTTCCCGCGGTTCCCTGGCGCCCACGACGGTGGCCAGCAACATCGTGTCGCCATAGCGTACGGTCACCGCCCCATCGGCCTGTTCGGCGAACTTACCGGCTTCCAGCGTGAGCGTACGGCCGGCAATCTCGGCGCTGACCGAAAAAACCTGTCGTTCTGTCATAGATGTGAGTTATCCTCCTGCACTCAGGTACTGCCATCACAGCAGTTACACGGTCGCCTTCCGGCGGGGCGAGGTGGAGGGCCGCGGGCCCTCCACGAACCCGTCGTTCCCCGCGCGCGGCGGCCGGAAGCCCCGGCGAAACGCCGCCATCCCACCGCCGCTGGCGGGGAAGGGGGGTGTGCGGGGAGGCTTTGCCTCCCTGCACCCCTCCACCGCGTACATCCTGTGCCATGAGACCGCCTCTCGGCGGGGGCCGCATGCCCCCGCCGTCACTTCCGGCAGGGGGGAGGGAAACCGGATTTCCCCCACCCTCCTTACCATCGGCGGTCAATCCTTTTGCGATGGTTAGACCGCCGCGTGGCGCTCGATATCCGGTCCCGAGGAGGAGGGTTCGGCACTGGAGCCTGTGAACGGACACGCAGCCCCTGCACACGCTCCAATCCCGAACGTCCTCCGCCGGGAAAACAACACGGGAGAACCGGCGCTGCCTCGATGCCGGAACTCCCGTGGCGTTCACAATTGACCCATCGCCGTAACCGCCTAGCGGCGCAACCCGAGACGATCGATCAGGGCGCGGTATCGCTCCTTGTCGCGACTCTGCAGATAGTTGAGCAGCCGGCGCCGACGGCCAACCAGCTTCAGCAGACCGCGACGCGAGTGATGGTCGTGAATGTGAATGCGCAGGTGATCAATCAGTTGATTGATCCGCTCCGTGAGCAGCGCCACCTGCACTTCCGGCGAGCCGGTATCACTGCCGTGAACCTGATAGTCGCCGATAATGTGCTGCTTTTCGTCCTTCTCGAGCGCCATCTATTCCTCCCGGATAATCGCGAACGGGCCTGGCGCAGCCCGCCGTTCCTGGCTTTTTCAGTTACATAATTATAGCATATCTTGAGGCTGCGTGAGGGCGGCGCGTGGCTGTGCTCAGAGCTGGCGCAACGTTCGTCTTCGACGGTGGGGTGTTGGGGCGGCTGTGCTGCCCGGCAGGCTCCCGGATAAGCGTTCACATGTCTCCTGGGAGCGCGGGCAAACTGCCCGCGGAGACGCGACGCGGGCGGGATGCCCGCGCTTCCAGGCGCGGGTGTTACTCCATGTGTGAACAGGTACCATCCCGGGTTGTGGGGCAAGCCCCGAAGATGGTGCCATGGCCCTGTGTCCGTGGTGCAACCTCACCGCCCCGGCGGAAACACCGCCACCTCATCGCCGGACCGGACGGGGGCGGCAAAGCCGCCATGGTGTTGCACCTCCCGTCCGTTGTGCAGAATGCGCCAGCCCGGGTGGGTAACGTATGCCGGAACAACCTCCACCCAGAGCGCATCGCTCTTCTCCTCGGCGCGCCAGACGCGTTCGAGGGCTTCGGCGCGGGCCTGGGGGAAGTAGTTGAACACCTTGCGCGCCACGTCGCCGACACAGGCGCCGGGCGCAACCATGACCAGGATCTCCTGCGTCCCCAGCAGCGGGCGCAGGCGCCCGAAGAGCGTGCAGCGCACCGCCAGGGCGCCGCTCCGCAGTTCCTGAGCGGCGCGGTAGCCAGGGAGCATCTGGTTGAGTTGCACGCTGAGATACTTGCTCCAGGCTGCCATGGCGTTGCCGATCACGTCCGCTGGAAGGTCCTCGCGCGCCAGGGTGTTGGCGAAGGCGGCCTGCACCAACCCGACCGAGGCGGTGACATAACCCTCCTGCGGACGGGGGTATGGGGGAACCTGGTTTCCCCACGTTCACGGTAGTTTACCCAGCTTTGGCGCCAGCAACGACGACATGTGTCACATACAGGACGTACGCGGTCGCCTTCCGGCGAGGAGGTTGGAGGGCCAGGGCGCCCTGTCGGCTTCTGCCCGGCGCGGGAGCGGCCTACTCCTCTCAAGTGTAGGGTTTTTGAATCGGTGGGCTCGCTCTCGGCATCTGGAAGCCGAGACCGGCATCCTCGGCGCCAACCGCTTTTTTGCGCATTGGAATGCGCTCCACCAAAAAACCCTACACCTGAGAGGCGGCCTACTCCCCCCAGGTGTGCAGGTGCAGGCGGATCCCCAGCCACACACCGCCGAGCATCGCCGCGGCGAAGACCCAGCCCGCGACGGCGAAGGCGGAGATCCCCGAGAGCAGCGTGCCCACAGTGCACCCCAGGGCCAGCAGCGCGCCCCACCCCTGCAGCACCCCGCCGACCAGCGCGCTGCTCGCCCCGCGCCATGTCGGGCGCGTCAGGCTGAAGCGTTCGGAGACGAGGGCGGCGGCCAGAGACCCCAGCACCAGGCCGCCGATCAGCAGGCCGTTGTTGGTGATGGTGCGAACGACCTGGGTGGCGCAGCCGGCCAGCGTATCCAGCCCGTAGAGCCGGGCAGGCAGCAACCCGGCGCCATCCAGGGCGGTGCGGGCCAGGCTGCCGAGTTGCGAGGTGACCCCGAGCGGCTCGACGCGCAGGTAGGCCACCGCGCCGATGAGACCCACCAGCGCCCCGGTGACGAGGGGCGGCCAGCGCTCCTGTAGCAGCGTCTGGCGCACGCTCGCCAGGGTTGGGCGGGCGGCGGCGCGGGCCGGGATCTCGGGCGCGCCACGCAGCAGCAGCAGCGCCAGCCCCGCCAGCAGGGCCAGTTGGAGCGCCAGCGCCCCGCCGTACCCCAGCCAGGCCGGCAGCCAGAGCACCGGCGCCTCGGCGATCGCCAGGCGGTAGAGCGGGTTCCAGCTCAACAGGCCCAGTCCCATCCCGGCCGTGGCCCCGACGAGGGCGAAGGGCGCGCGGGTCGATCCTTCGCCCAGGCGGTACAGGTGGCCGCTGATGCATGCCCCCGACAGCGCCATCCCCAGGCCAAAGGCCAGGCCCGCTACCACCACGACCCAACTGACCGGCCCGATGTGCGCCTCGGCCGGCAGGCGCCCCACGAACGGGCTGGGCAGAAACACCCCCAGCACCAGGGCGTAGCCGATCGAGCCGGCGGCCAGCGCGGCCAGAATAGCGTAGCTCGGACCGGTGTTCCGGCGCTCGATCCCGTCGCGCACAATGCAGAAGAAACAGAAGCGGCCCCGCTCGAATACGATCCCCAGCGCCAGGCCCAGGAGCAGTGACAGCGCCGCGGGCGCGCCCCGGCCCGGAGTGGCGTGGAGCGCCCATGCGAGGGCCAGCAGCGCCGCGACGATCAACGCCGCCATCGCCGCGCGTAGCGCGCCGGCGTAGCGTGGCAAGAAAGCCGCAGCCCGCTCGTTCGGGCTGCGCGTGACGGGAGGCAGAGTCATAGGATGCTACGTGAAAATAGTCTCCTGGGCCAGGGGTAAAGAGAAACCTGGTTTCCCCATACCCTCACCCGGTGGGAAGGTTTGGGAGGGCGCAGCCTTCGAGCAGGGGAAGGGGGAAACCAGGTTTCCCCCTTCCCCTCCGGGCGGTTTGCAGCATGCCCGCGCCCGCCCGGATCTTACTGCCCACCCCAGACGGTGCCCGCGGGGTTCTCGATCGGAACGCCGACCGTATTGCCCCACTCGGTCCACGAACCATCGTAGAGGGCCACCTCATAGCCAAGGATCTGGCTCAGCACGAACCAGGTGTGGCTGGCCCGCTCGCCGATGCGGCAGTAGGTGATGATCGGCTTGCTGCCGTCAATGCCCTTCCCGGCGTAGAGGGCGCGCAGTTCCTCCTCCGACTTGAAGGTGCCGTTCTCGTTCAGGGCCTGCTTCCAGGGAATATTGACCGCGCCGGGAATGTGACCGGCGCGCACCGCCAGTTCCTGGAAGCCCTCGGGGGCGAAGATCTTCCCGGAGAACTCATCGGGCGAGCGGATATCAATCAGGGCCTTATCCTGCTGCCCCTCGACCACCTGGAGCACATCGGGCAGCTTCACGCGCAACTGCTCCCGCCGGCTCACGGTGAAATCACCCGGGGCGGGAGTGGGCGGCGTGAGGGCCAGTTCGCGGTTCTCGGCTTCCCAGAGGGCGCGACCGCCATCGAGGAGCCGCACGTCGTTGGCGCCATACTGCAGAAAGACCCAGGCGCCCCAGGCGGCGAACCAGTTGTTGTTGTCGCCGTAGAGCACAATCGTGCTGTCATTGTTGATCCCCGCCGCGCGCGCCAGTTGCTCGAAGCGCTCGGGGCTGACGATGTCGCGGCGCACCGTATCAACAAAATCGGTGTGCCAGATGAAGTTGACCGCGCCGGGAATGTGGCCGCGCTCGTAGACCCCCGGCGTGACGCTCACCTCGATCACCCGCACCTGGGGGTCGTTCAGATGATCGGCAAGCCAGGCGCTGCTGACCACGGCCTTGTCGAATCCCCGCCCCGGGAGTGCCTGCGCGACCGACGGCGGTTGGACGGCGGGTGGCTGCGCCTGCGGGGCGGGCGCCTGCGCGGCGGGCTGCTGCGCCACTGAGCATCCCGCCAGGACGACCAGCGCGGCCAGCGCCGCCCCGATCAAGGCGCCGATACGACCCTGGAAGCCGCGAACGGGCATGGGAACCTCCTCTATTCTTGCGTAAGAAACTCAGGATGCAAACAAGACTAATATGATTTATTTAATCAACAAAGGGAAAAAACTCCCGCCCGAGGAGGGAGTTTTTTCATCAGCCGTCCATGCGGCTCGCGCCGCACCCCGACGGGATGAAAATCAGGTTGTTCTTGGGAGGGCAAAGCCCTCCCAAACCCTTCCCACCAGGTGGGTGTCTGGGGAAACCCGGTTTCCCCAGACCCCTGCGCACGGGCTGCGCCCTTCCAGATCCGCCCACCGGATGGGGATATGGTGAAACGTAAGTGTTCACATTTCTCCTGGGAGCGTGGGCATCTTGCCCGCGGAGAAGCGACGGGGGCGAAACGCCCTCGCTCGCAGGCGCGTGGGTTACCCCAAGTGTGAACAGTTACGGTGAACCCTGGTTTCCCCGGACCCCTGCGCACCGGCTTTGCCCTCCCACACCCTCCCGCGGGCGGGGGCGTGGGGGAACCTGGTTCCCCCATGTTCACGTCAGGCCCCATGCGCGGGGCGCACAACGCCCGATGAAAACGGCCCGGGAGTGCGGGCGTCCCGCCCTCGTCGCATCTACGCGGGCACGGTGACTGCCCCCTCCCCAGCCCTCCCCCCGCTGGGGGGAGGGAGTCCGGCTATAAGCGCGAACGTAACGGGCGAGGGCTTCCTGAAGCGGCAACATGGGAGGGCACGCGCTCAGAAGCGCCCCAGAAAGCCCGTCGAGAGCTGTGCCCCCCGGGCTGTATCGCCCTCTGGCAAGCCGTCTGTGGCTTCACAGAGCCACACGCGTACGTTCGCGCGTATAGGACCGGGCGCTCCTCCCAGGGGGGAAGGCTGGTGGAGGGGGGCGGAACGCTCCAGGCGGTGACTCTCCTATGAACCTTGTCTACCGCCAGAAGCGCCCGATCAGGTTCGCCAGGAGGGTCAGCACCAGACTGAGGAGGAGCATAGTTCCAAGGGGGATGTAGATGGTGAGACCCGGGCGCTCGATCACGATGTCGCCCGGCAGGCGCCCCAGCCAGGGCACGCGCCCCAGGAGCAGGAACAGCAGCCCCAGCCCCACCAGGGTCACCCCGATGCCAATCAGCCAGCGTCCAATGTCACCAAACATAGGCCCCTCAACTGCTGCGCGTGCCTGATGGTCTTTGAATACATACTCCGGTATAGGCCGCGCAGGCGGCCTTCGCGTCCCCTAGCCGAGGGCTTCAGCCCCACGGCCAGCCCGGCATAGCGGATGAATTTTTCAAAGACCATAAGGAGGGACTTGGGAGGCGCAGCCTCCCCGCCAGCCCCGTTCCCCGCCCGTGGCGGTGGGATGGCGGCGTTTCCCCAGGGCTTCCCTCCGCCATACACGGGGAACGACGGGTTCGTGGAGGGCCACAGGCCCTCAACCCCACCTGGCCGGGAGACAGCCGCCTGGCGCCGGTCAACTATCGCTCCATTCGGCCTCGACCCACAGCGTCACCCGATCGGGGCGGCGCTGCCGGTGCAACTCGGTTTGCAGCCGCGTCACCTCGCGTTGCAGCGCCAGCAGGCGTTTGCGCATGCACAGGATCACCAGCACCGCCTCATGATCCAGTCCCAGATCGCTGATGAGGCGCTGCATCCGCCGCAACTCGGCCAGGTCCTCTTCGGTCACGTCCGGCCCTTCTTCGATCACGCCCAGTTCCAGCAACTGCCGCAGCGTATCAATCGGCAGGCCGGCCCGCGCGGCAAGTTCATCGAGCTTGGTTCGACGCGCCAGCATGGCGGTGCTCCTCGGTAGGTGTTGGAAACATGTTTCATCACACGGTAAGCATGTCTCCCACGAACGTCCTCATTGTCAGGACGTACGCGGTGGAGGGGTGCGGGGAGGCGCAGCCTCCC
>Ga0308389_1000612_pt1 | contig 26195 bp, 11 predicted proteins | sample Hotspr2Sample148_FD_202362 | JGI IMG/M metagenome (GOLD analysis project Ga0308389, IMG submission 202362) | Hot spring phototrophic mat microbial communities from Mushroom Spring, Yellowstone National Park, Wyoming, United States - 20040719_148 ... | reverse complement strand
GCCGCGGGCGGCCTTCCCGGCGCCTACGTTTATGGCGGCAGAGGCGATGGACGCACGGGCCAGAGACGTTTTGTTGACAATTACTACCGGGGCTTTGGCCCCCGCCTCGGCCTGGCATACCAGCTGACCTCGCGCACCGTGTTCCGGGCTGGAGCCGGCATCTTCTACGCGCCGCGGCGAGGTACCGGGCTGATCACTGACGGCTTCAGCTCCAACGTGTCGGTTTCGAGCCTGGACGGTGGATTGAGCCCTGCGTTCTTCCTGGATGCGGGCTGGCCGTCGGCCGTCGCAGTCCGGCCCCCGTTCATCGACCCCACCCGGATGAACGGATTAGCGGTTTCCCATGTCAACAGGGACGGCGTGCGCGGCTCCGGAAGGTTGTCGCGCACCTACCAGAGCCATGTGGGCATCCAGCAGCGGCTGGGCCCGTCGCTGTTTGAGGTGGCGTGGGTTTCGACGCAGGCGCGTCACATCCCCAACAACACGCTGGAGAACCTGAACCAGGTCGACCCCCGCTATCTCGCTCTCGGCAACCTGCTGACGCGCAACATCAGCGACCCCGCCGTCGCAGCCGCCGGATTCGGGCCTCCGTTCCCGGGATTTCGAGGGACTCTGGCCCAGGCTTTGCGGCCTTTTCCTCAATTTCAGACAATCAATTACATCGATTCGCCCAGCGGAAACACGAATTACCACGCACTGCTGGCGAAATTTGAACAGCGTTTTTCAAGCGGATTGACCTTGCTCGCATCCTATGCATTTTCAAAGAACATCACCGACGCCGAGCAGGTTCTCGGCAGCTATGCAAGGCTCCAGAACAGCCAGGACCGGCGCTCCGAGCGGGCGGTGGCCAACATCGACACGCCCCACAGGTGGATCAGCAGCGTCGCCTATGATCTCCCGTTCGGGAAAGGCCGCCGTTGGCTGAACAACGGGTTGGCGGCGCAACTGCTCGGCGGCTGGTCTGTGGCGGGCATCCTGTCCTACCAGAGCGGCCAGCCCCTGCGGATCACCATCCCCAACAACCTCCCGCTGTTCACCGGGCAATTGCGGCCAAATCTGGCGCCTGGCGTGAATCCTTTTGTCGCGAACGACCATGCTAGCTTCCGTCCGTTCAACTCCCTGACGGGGGACCGCGGCGACGTACAATTGAATGCCGCAGCATTTGTAGCGCCTCCCCCGTTTACTTTCGGCAATCTGGCCCCATACCTTCCCACGGTGCGGAGCTTCGGCTTCTCCAACGAGGACATCTCGCTTGCAAAACGCTTCGTCCTGCGCGAAGGGCAGTTTGTCGAATTGCGGACCGACTGGTTCAACATGCCCAACCGCCGGCAATTGAATGCGCCTGTCACTGACCTGACCAGCCCGAATTTTGGTCGCATTACCGGCCAGAAGTCTGCACGGGTCATCCAGCTTGGCATGCGCTACTCTTTCTGACTCATCCTGCAATGCTGTTATCCGCTGTTGACTGCATTAACCACCTCGACGGGATTGCGGCTGACAATCACTTGCGGTTTTCCGAAAAGGTCCCAAAGCGGGGTCGTGGGGCTGCGTTCGCGGCGGCAAAGAGCCGGTTCATCGCGGCAATACTCGTGGTTCAGGCGCTGCTGCCGACGGCGAGAGTATCCGGACAACAGTCGCTACGCTTGCCGACAGGGGCGGTCATCCGCCCTCTGGGCGAGCGCTTCGCACTGGACACTTTCCCCTGGCAGGTCATCGATGCGCCGACTCAGCAGGCCTCGTTCGTGTTGCACATCGGCTACCGGCCTCCCTCCCTCGCGGTTTTGAACCTGAAGACAATGCGAATCACGGCGCGGGTTTCTCTCGAGGACGCCGGCTATTCGATGGCCTGGGATCCGCGCCGCTCGATTCTCTACGTCGCCGGCGGCTACGCCTCCTGCGTGCACGTGCTGGAATGGCGGCAGGGAGGGTTTCAGGAGCTGCCCCCGTGGCAAATGGCTCAACCAGATCAACAGCGGTCCATGGTGGCCGGCGTGGCGCTTTCGCCCGACGGAGCCACGCTAGCCGTGATCGAAACCTACCAGGACGCCATCGCCCTGTATCGGACAACCGACCGCCGCCTGCTCCGCCGCTGGACCGGGTTGGCGCGGCCCGTCACGGCGGTCTTTTCTCCTGATAACCGGTTTCTGTATTTCGCCGAGGCCGGTGGGCCGCGGGTATCGCGCGCCTTGGTGGAGACCGGAGAGGTGGAAGGCGGTCCCGCGGTTTCTGGCGGCCCGGCTGACCTGCTACTCCTGCGAGGTCGCCTTCTGGCCGCCTGCGCCAATTCGAATTATGTTGATGTACTCGAAGCCGAGCAGGGCAAGCCGTTGCGCCTGGTTGAGCGGTGGAACCTAGCGCTCTCTCCCCGCTCACCACAGCAGGTCAGCCCGACCAGATTGCATCTTTCGAGGGACGAGGAAACACTCTACGCTGTCCTCTCCGACGCCAACGCCGTTGCGGTGCTGCGGGCGCGCGACGGCCGCCTCAAGGGCCTCATCCCCACGGGCTGGTACCCTTCTTCGGTTGCTGAACTGGCCGACGGACGGCTTATCATTCTGAACGCCAAGGGATTCGGAAGCCGCCCCAACCCCGGCGGGCCGGATCCGACCCGGCATCCGACCATGACGCCCCAGCTTCCCAGCGAGATTGAATACATCCCTCTGGTACAGTTGGGCGGCGCGCAGTGGATCCGGAAACCGGACGCTGCCTTCTTGAAGCGGTCAACCGGCGTGGTGCGCAGGATCCATCTCGGCGAGCCGAAGCGACCGCAGAGGCTCCCTGCCTGGCATCCCCTTCCGGCGAGACCCGGCGGCCCTTCGCCGATCCGGCACGTGATATATATCATGAAGGAAAACCGCACCTACGACCAGGTGCTCGGCGACCTGGAAATCGGCAACGGCGATCCTTCGCTGTGCCTGTTTCCCGAAAAGATCACGCCCAATCACCATGCATTGGCGCGCGAGTTCACGCTTCTGGACAATTTCTACGTCAACGCCGATGTGAGCGCGGAAGGCTGGCACTGGAGCTCGGCGGCAATCGTTCCGCACTACATCATGCGTTCGTGGCCTGCCGTCTATGCAGGCCGGCGGCGGGGGATGACCGCACCTCGCAGCGCCAGCCGGGATCGTGAGGATCCCCTAACCCGCCCCGAGCGCGGCTACATCTGGACCGAGGCAATCCGGCGCGGCCTCTCTTTTCGCAACTTCGGCTTCTTCGTGCAAAACATCCCCGGGGTGCGGTTCGGTGATCGTGTGGTGGCAGGCGTCTCCGATCCGGACCTGCTGCCGTACACCTGCCCCCGTTACGCCGGATACGACCCCGACTTCCCCGATGTGGACCGGGCTCGGGTCTTTCTCGAAGAACTGGCTGAGTGGGAGGCGTCAGGATCGATGCCCCGCCTTGTGGTCATGGTTCTTCCCAACGACCACACATGGGGGACCGCCCCGGGCAAATTGACGCCCTATGCCTCGATGGCCGACAACGACCTTGCTTTGGGAATGATCGTGGAAGCCGTTTCGCGGTCCCGTTTCTGGCCAAACACCGCCATTTTTGTGCTCGAAGACGATGCGCAAAACGGTGCTGATCACGTCGACTCGCACCGCGCGCCCGCCTACATCCTTTCTCCGTACACCCGAGGCCGGCGCACGGATTCGACTTTTTATAACACCACTTCCATGTTGCGCACGATCGAGTGGATTCTTGGGCTCTCCCCCCTGACGCACTACGACGCCGGCGCTCCTCTGATGGCAGGCGCCTTCAACGCAAAGCCCGATCTTCATCCCTACCGTGCGCGTCCGGCGCAAGTTCCTTTGGACAGCAGAAACCCGGACTCCCTGGAGGCGGCGGAGCTGGCTCGCCAGCTGGACTTTTCCCGGCCTGACGCCGTCGATGACGCGACTCTTAACGCGATATTGTGGACTGCCTTGCGGGGCACACCGCCTCCTCCCGTCGTGCGGAGCGTGTTTCTGGACTGAGCGGCCACAACCGAATTCCGTTCCTGATTCAGCATTTCCGACCGGGACCCACAAACCCGCAGCATCCCCGGCTCCAGGTCTTTGTAAAGAAGTCCGTTCGGGCCGGCGCAGAGGACGCAGCTCGAACTGGCAGCCGCCATGGTCGACGGTTATCTGCCCAAAGCCTTCCACAACAGACCTGTAATATTCGTTTTAGCTCGGCTTAACTTTGACGGTGCATGCTGCAAATATGAGAAGATCCACGATTTCTATTGCAATCGCTTGTTTTGTCTTGCTTTCATGCCTGAGCCGGGCTCAGACAGGCATGGCCAACGGCGCAATTGAGGGTGTCGTGCTGGACGCGTCAGGCAGTGTGGTTTCCGGCGCGCTGGTGCGCGCCCGAAGCATCACGACCGGCTTCGTCAGGGAAAGCCGAAGCGACGACAGCGGACGCTTCTCCGTGCCACTGCTTGCTCTGGGAACCTACGAGGTCACGGTGGAAGCGCCTGGCTTCGCCACCTATACGAGAAGCGGTATCGATGTGGGCGTGGGGCAAGCGAGCTTTCTGCGCGTGGATCTGTCGGTCGCCCCCACCCAACAGGCGGTCACCGTCGAGGCGGATGCATCGATCCTTCGGCTGGAGCCTTGGGTGGCAAGCCGGTTGACCTCGGCCAGCATGAGGAATCTGCCCATCACATCGCGGAATGTGCAGAATCTGGCCTTGTTCGCTGCCGGCTTGAACGGCCGGCGGGACGACGAATTCGGAACCACCCAGTTCGCCTTCGGCGGAATTCAGCGGCGTGGGTTCATGGTGGACGGAGCGGACAACACACAGCGCGGCGGGCAATTCCGGCTGGGTATTTTTTCCACCGAGGCTATTGCTGAAATCAGCGTGATTCAGGGCGCCATGTCGGCTGAATATGGCCGGACCGTGGGTGGCATCGTGAACATGGTGACTCGGGGTGGAACTAACGAGTGGCACGGCTCGGGGCTGGTGCTGACGCGGCGGCCGGGCCTGATCGCCCGCCCGTCGCTTGCTTCCACAAAGCCTTTCCAGCAATGGGGCGTTTACGCGGCCAACCTCGGCGGCCCCATTCGCAAGGACAAGCTCTTCGTGTTCGGAAACTGGGAATACCAGCCTATCGACGCGCCGCGTCCGATCACCATCAGCCCGGCCAACGCGGAGGCTTTGAGGCTTCCCCCGTCGGAGCTGGGCAACGCGCCCTTCGCCCAGCGTTTCCGCACCTATCTCGCCCGAATGGATTACAACCTCGCCCCCCGCAACTTCGGTTTTGTGCGCTATGGATACTTTTACACCCCCTCGCGCTTCAACACCTCCGGCGGCCTGCTGGCGAAAAGCGCCGGGAACGACTTCAATGACCGTCAGGGTTCTGGCGTGGCGCAGCTGACATCGATCCTGTCGCCGTCGGTTGTCAACGAGTTCCGTTTTGGCGACCTTTTCCGGCGTTTCTGGCGGCCTCCGGTTTCAGGAGTAGTGGGGCCGGTCACCAATATCACCGGCGTGGCCACGCTCGGCTCGAATCCGAGTGCGGGCCAGTACTACCTGGAGCACCAAAACCAGTTCGTCAACAATCTTTCCTGGAGGCTCAGGCGGCACAACGCGAAAGCGGGCGCCGACATTGCACGGATCTACGTGCGGCAAATCGATCGCCTGGCGCAGACTTTTACGTTCGCCAATCTCGCCAGCTATCTTGCCGCGATTAGCGGCACGCCCAATCCTGCCAATGGGCGGCCCGGAACCCAATATGTAACGCTCAGCCAGCAATTCGGCGATAATTCCGCCACACATGCCACCGGATCGGTCAATGTCTTCCTTCAGGACGATTGGGCCATCACCAGAAACCTCACCCTGTCTTTGGGCATCCGTTACGAAAATCTGCTTTTTCCGGATTTGAATGCCAACGCCCTCAGACCGGAATCCCGCAAAATTCCCGGCGATTCCAACAACTGGGCGCCGCGCGTGGGCTTCGCCTGGTCTGCCGCGAAAAGACTCGTGCTGCGCGGCGGCTACGGATTGTTTTACGACACGCTGAATCTGCGGTTGATCAGCGCCGCAATCCGGGGCGATGGCGAGCGCGTCAAAACCTTCCGGGTCGCAGGTAACAGCGCCGCTGCTCCCCCCTACCCGGTCGGCTTCACCGCCCCGCCCTCCGACCCTGCGTTGGCCGTCTTGCCCAGCGTATTCGGATTTTCGCAGGACTTCCGGACCATGTACGCCCACCAGGCGAACTTCCAGCAGGAAATCGCGATCCTTGACGACTTGTCGGTGACTCTCGGCTACCAGTTCTACGGAAGCCGTCGGGCGCCGTTGCTGGTGGATATCAACCTGATTCCGAGTAGCAACTTCCGGCCGGACGGCCGCGTCATCTTCAGCACGCAGCGTCAGGATCCGCGCTTCAATCAGATCCAGGTGCTGCAAAGCGTCGCCAACGGCTGGTACCAGGGCGGTTTCATCGCTGCGAATAAACGATTCTCGCGGGGCTTCCTCGCCACCGCCAGCTACACATTCGGCAGGGCCGAGAATATGAACGATTCCACTGGCGATGCCGGTTCGCCCGTGTCCGATCCGTTGAACTTGCGGCGCGACTACGGGCCGTCTTCGGCCGACCAGCGCCACCGCTTCGTCCTGCAGGCCGTCTGGCAGCCAGCCGTGTCGCGTAACGCATTTGGCGCTGCCTTGTGGAACGGCTGGATGATCGCCCCTAACGTTACCCTGACCTCGGGCTTCCCGGTGAACGTCGTGGCCGGATCGGATCTGAACAACGACCTGGTCAACAATGACCGGCCTGACTTTCGACAGCGCCATGACGTGCGCGGACCCGGCTTCAAGGAGATCAACCTCCGGGTGAGCCGGACGTTCAGCCTTTGGCGTGAGCGTTTGAGCCTCGAGCTCATCGGCGAAGCGGAGAATCTCTTCAACTCGACCAATGCTGCCTGTGGCATCGGCGGCTGCACCGGCGCCGTCGTGAATCGTTTCGGCGCGCCCGATTTTTTGCGCATCACAAGCGCACTCAATTCTCGGCAAATTCAGGTTGGTGGGCGGTTGAAATTCTGACGCCCTCGGTCTTCGACCGCCTGCCGGGTTTCCAGACCATGCTGATCAGCCGCCGTCAAACGCTCGCTCTTGCAGCATCGCCTGTGGCCGGTGCACTGGCCCGTGACGCGCCAAGAAAACTGATTGTCATCTCGGTCGACGGGCTGGATCATCGCTATCTGAAAGACGCCGACAGGCTGGAATTGTGCATCCCCGCCCTGCGTCGACTGATGAAGGAGGGCGTCTGTGCCGACGGCGTCGTCGGGGAGGTGCCTACCGTGACTTGGCCTTCGCACACGACCATGGTCACCGGAGTGCCCCCGCGCGTTCACGGCATCCTTTCCAACAGGCGCCCTGCTGCCGGGGGCGGAGACTATTACTGGGAGCTGGATCTGTGCAAGGTCCCCACTTTGTGGCACACGGCGCATGCAGCAGGTCTGAAGACTGGAGCCATCACATGGCCCGTCACGGTCACCACGATCATTGACTTCAATCTTCCAGAATACTTCCAGCGACGGCGAGGAGGCGCAATGGATTTGCGTTCAGTTGCCTCGCGCGCCACCCCGGGGCTGGTTGACAAAATCGCAAGGGCTTACCCATCGTTTGCGCAGGAATGGATGGACGACCGAACACGAATGTTGGCCGCGCTGTATCTGGTCAAACAGGAAAAGCCCGACTTCCTGGCTGTCCATCTGGTAGATCTGGATAGTGAGCAGCACGACAACGGCCCGTTCAGCCGTGAGGCCTGCGCGGTGCTCGAATACACCGATGAACTGATCGCGCGCTTGCTTGATCATGTGCCGCAGGGATACGTGGTAGCTGTCGTCTCTGATCACGGCTTCCTTCCCGTGAAGCGCATTGTGCATATTCGGGCGTTGATGCAACAGCAGCAGGCGCCTGGTCGGATCTCGCTGACAGCGGGATTGGCGGTGGCCGAGGACGAGGCTGGAGCTGACTTTCTCGATCGCATGAAAGCGGATTCCCGGGCCGGAATTGGCCGCCGTGTTCCGGAGTCTGAGATCGCAAGGTTTGCGCCAGAGCTGACCGGCTCGAAGGCTGCCTACGAACCCGCTGACGGCGTGATGTTCGGGCCCGCCGACCACGGACAGGCCGTAGTATCCATCAAATTGCGTGGGGAACATGGCTTTTGGCCGGGAAGACCGGACTACCGCGCCGCGTTCATACTCTGGGGCGAGGGCATCGGCCGAGGCCGAATACCCGAGTTGCCATTGACTCGCCATGCCGGTTTGTTCTCCGAGACTCTTGGCGTCCCGCACCCGTGAACGCATCCAAGGGCTACCTCGCACGCCAGCGAATTGCCGGGCAGCGCGGAAGGCGGTCGGCTATCACGAAATCAATCTTTTGAGCAATGTTCTCCTGACACAGACTGCTGCCTCACGTGCACCACACCCCATTTCTGAGCCAAGTTGAATCATGATCACGGAGGGTTGGCAGGGCCAAAAATCGTTCTGGCGCGCCCGCCGTCGCGAATGGAAATGGGATTCTGTCCAGCAATCCGGAATCGTTGCGCCACCGGCAGAATTCCGCGAGCGCCTTTGCCAGTTTCCTGGAACCCGCTATTCGTTTGCGGCGCGAAGCTCCTTGGTCCCGGAAATTGTCCCGGCACCTCGGGACCCGCACCCTGCAAAGGAAAATGAATACCCAGACACTCCGCCGTGGCGTGATCCACCATGGCGAAAATCGTCACCCGGCCTTCGTCCACGGTGAAGCCCACCGTGGCGTCGATGTCCCGCATCTGGTTGGGCCGCTCGGCCAGGATCGTGCCGTCGTGGCGCTTCAGCTCGACCGGCTGCGGCTGCCGTTGCGGCGCCAGCAGGCCGTTGTCCCGCATCAGCCGCAGCACGCGGCGCATCGAGCTGCGCACCTCGCGCACCCGCAGCCGCGCCCACACCTTGCGGTGGCCTTCGCCATGGAAGGGCGACTCCTGGACGGTGCGAAGGATCTCGGCCAGGAGGTCGTCATCGCTGTAGCGAGTCTTTGGGCCGCGGCGGGCGGGCAGCCGCGGGCAGAGGGGCCGCCTGCGCCGCTCGCAGAAGGTCGACCGCGGCAGGCCCATGCCCTCAGCACTCGAGAGGCACCCATACGGCCGCCGGTGGAGGCCGACCGGGCGCGGCTCATTTCCTCGACCTCCAGCGCAGAAAAGGCTTCTCGCCCTCCATGAGCCGGATGCGCTCGCGCAAGGGCTCGATCTCCATGGCCATCTCGGCGATGACTCCCTTCTGCCGCCGGCCCTGCTCGTCGAGCCGGGCCACTGGCCGGACTTTGAGCGCCTCAGCGCAGCGGCCAGGAAGGCGTCGCGCCACTCGCTGAGCGTGGCGGCGGTGACGCCATACTTTCGGCTCGTCGACTCCAGATCGGCGCCACGGAGCATCTCCAGAACGACCCTCGCGTTGCGCTTGGCGGGGTGAGCTGTCCTTGCCGCCGCGGTCGGTTTCCGCATCGCGCGCCGGTCGCCCCCCGGGCTCCCTCTGGGAACCCGGAAACCGAAACATTCACGTTGCACGTACGCCTTCTATCGCAAATCAGTGTCTAACGAAATCGTGCTGCGGGAGACCGCGTTCTCCCTGCAAAAGCGGCAGGTCGGAGGCTTCGCGCGACGTCAGTGCGCCGCCTCGCACCCCGTGCGTGGCGACCGTGTTCAGGCTCTCTGCCTGCGCCCGGACGGTGATTTCCTGAGCCAGCGTCGGCAGCTCCAGACGGAACACCTGGTGCCATCGCTGCGCCGCCAGCAACTCAATGCCCTCAACCCGCAGTGCTTGCAGGCCCTCCGACCGGATCTCCTGGTCATACTTCCCCGGGTTGAGCCCCGGAAAAACGAACACCCCGGATTCGTTGGTCGCCGCACGGCTGGTCATGCCTTTGGCGGCCACCTTCAGGACCACCTCGGCATTCGCCAGCGGCGCGCTCAAGGGATCCGGAACCTGACCGCCAATTCGCGAAGACACGCTTTGCCCGTGGGCAATATCCGCAATTAGGGAAAACAGAGAGACAACGGCCGTGAGTGCGAGTCGCATATTCCCCTCTCCGCACTCTGAGATGATAAAATTCTATCAACAAGACGGACCGCCGACGGGAAGATCAACCATTGCGAGGTGAGCGGGTCAAGAATCGGGTTGGCTGGGCACAATTCGACGGTGACCGGCCAATGGCCTTTCGGTGACAGGGCGAATCCGTGTGAATCGCCCGGATTTGCCGGCAATCGCGCCGGTGCGGCGCGTCCCCGGAGATGCGACTTCGCAACCGGGATTCGGTCGCAAAAGAGCAGTTTCTGTACGGATGTCCGCAGCAACAGGCTTGTAATCATAAGCAGAGGCGAATGCGGATGAAAAATTCCGGGCACCGGAACGCATGAAGTCGCCCGAAAGCCGCGGCAAGCCGCATGATGAACGCGCCCAGTGTCCGCGACGGAATCGCGTGTCGGGGCGCGCATTGAGTGGCGACATTCTCGTATCATCAGAGCGTGTTGGGGGAGATCACCGAGATGAACCATGCGGGCAATGTTGGCAATCAGGCGGCAAAACGCCGCGGCTCTGCGTCTGGCGGCAGACGATTCCCGCCGCGAATTCGGTGTCAACTCCTATGATGCCTGATCGTACGGCCGTCGATCGTCCGAGAGGATGACCAGCGTTTGAGGAGGCATGATGGCCGGGAAAAAATTACCCATCGCATCATTTCTACGGCAATTCTTACCAGCCGCCATCCTGTTGTTGGCGGTATCGATAAACACACTTGCCGCTGACTGGCCGCAACTTCAATGTGATGCGGCCCGCAGCGGGTTTCAGCCGGCGATGACTCTGCACACCAGCCGGCACACGAACACCAACCCCGCCGGCTACGGTGCTCCAGTCTGGGCGTGGGACGCTCCGGAGCCTTTGTCCGGGCAGCCGGTTACGGCCTCTGGTCTGGTCGCGATCGGGACCACCGCCGGCCGAGTCCATGTGCTGGATGCCCGCACGGGGGCTGTCCGCTGGGTTCGCGATTTGGGCTCTCCGGTTCTGACCACATTGGCCATTGCCGACAACAGGGTGATCGTGCCAACCCACGCCGGAGAGTTGTTGGCTCTTTCCACAGCCGACGGGCAAACGGTGTGGAGCTACCGGGGCGCCCGGAAAGGCTATATGGCGGCGCCAGCCATCGCCGGGGGCGCAGTGCTGATCGGCGACAAGAGCGGGCGCTTCCACAGCGTCAACCTGCAAACGGGCGCGGCCCAGTGGGTTTTTGATGTCGGCGGCGCGCAGGATGCAGGAGCGGAAAGAGCGCCAATCACGGCCTCCGCCGCTGTTCTCGGCGACACGGTCTTCTTTGGCGCGGAAAACCTCTTCGCCTACGCTTTGAACCGGCAGTCCGGCGCAAGGCTGTGGCGGCGGCGCCTGAACGGACAGTCCTTCGGACGCATGTGGCCCGTGGCGAGCGCGCAGGCGGGCGGCGTGGTGATCTTCCGCACGGCGCCGGTGTACCAGTTCTCCCAGCTTCTGCTGGATGACGAGCGGTTCCTCACCGACACAAGCAATACAGGCGGCCAAACGACCATTCTCGGCACTCCGCAACAGTGGCTTGCCGAGCAGCGCGCCATCAGCCGGCGCCTGCGCGACAACCCGCACCGGCAATCGATGTGGGTGCTCCGCGCCAGCGACGGTACCGACCGCTACTCCGAGCCGTTGCCTGTCCTGTATACCGGGGGCAGCGGCGACGTTCCCGCAGCACCCGCCGTCGACGACCTGAACGGGCGCGCCTGGATCACCGCACGCTCGGCTTTCGCGCGGTTCGACGGCATCGGCGTGCGGCTTTATGGGGATCTGCTGAAGCTCAATCTCCGTTTCGATCCCGGCGTATACAACGACGGCACGGGCATCGAGGCTAGATTGGGCCTGCAATTCTTCCGCTGCATGGCCTCCCCTTCCAACTGCATGCAAGCCTGGGAAGACTTCCACAAGATCTCGGACGAGGCGGAGGTGCTCACGGCCACGCCGAACGCGGTGGTGGTGTCCAACTGGGTCTCGGTCGGCGGCGTGGATCTGGCCACCGACCGCACGTTCAACATCCGCTACTACAGCTCGGACGACACGGGCGCGGCAGGGCTTTATGGCACGCACATCGGAGCGGTCTTCGCCAACGGACAGGTTATATTGCGCGACACGCGAGGGCTGAAGGCCTATCGCGTGCCGCAGTGAGTTGCCGGGAGGACAGCCATGATTCGCATTCATCCCCTTCTGTTGTTGTTGATCCTTTTGGCGCCAGCTCCTGCGGCAGCCGTCGATGAGGCGGCTGCGCGGCGTTATGCGCTGGAACGGCTGACGGTGCGGGACCTCCGGGCGCCGGCAGCGCAGCTGCAAGCCGAGCTTGAGCAGGGAATCCTCCGCTATATCGACCTCGCCGAGCGCAGCGGAAGGCCGGGGCCCGCATACTTCGAGATCGGCGTCGTCGGCAGCTACATGCTTTGGGGCAACCCTGGCGAAACCGCTTATGTCCTCGCCGAAGCTTTGCCGTATCTGAGCCCCGCCACGCAAGCGCGGGCAAGGACATTTCTCGCCGCCATGGTGCGGGCTGCCGACCCGACCGAAGTCGCATTCGAGCACTGCGGCGGCTGGGGCGCCTGCGAGCTGCGCCCGCCGCGGCGGGAATATCATCTTCTTCCCATGCCACCGGATCCCGAGCCGTTGCGGCCAAACCTCTGGCCCGCGCCCGCCGTTCCGGCGGAGACGATTTACATGCTGTGGCGCTACGCCGATTCGACCGGCGACTGGGATTTCATCTCGGCGAGCCGTCCGCCCTCCGGCGCGCGGTGGCAGCGGCTGCGGAATCTGTTTCTGGCAATCCCCGCAACGCCGTCGCGCTATGGCGAAGTGGCTGGCGCGATCGGTTGGGTGAGGCTGCTGGAGCAGTTCGGACTGGCCTCGGATCCCACCTACGCGCAGGCCCTCGCAAAGATTCGCGCAGGATTCGCCGCAGGCAATCCGTTCAGCCGTTTTCTCGACACGGCCAACCAGAGGTTCATCGGCCCCCACCATCACGACTGGAGCTTTCCGCCGTTCCACTGGCACCGCGACCAGAATGCCATCGGCGTCTTTTTCGCGCCGGAAATCGGAAGATTTCTCGCCGAATACAGCCTGGAAGACGTGCGCCGCCGCGTCACGTTCAACCCGCGCGCAGGTCAGCCGGGCGAACCGAACGCAATTGAAACCCATTGGCCCGAGTGGTTCCTGTACCGCGGCGAATATCCGCCCACCGAAAAATGGACGTCGCACTACGGCGAAAACCACATGACCACGCCGGACGTGCCGTGGGCGTTGTTCATGGTCCACGCCTACGTCTACAATGAACCCGGCGACACGCTGTCGCGCTACCTCGATGTGCCCTATGCCGTTGGCGATCTCTGCCACTGGCAACGCCTGGTGGCGGCGATCCAGGCGCATGGCGTCAAGGAGTGGCGGCCGCTGAGCGGCGGCCCTCCGCCGTCGAACCAGCCTCCCTCCGTCGCGTTGACCGCTCCAGCGAACGGCGCGACTTTCATCGCGCCGGCCACAGTGGATCTCGCAGCATCGGCAACCGACCCTGACGGCACGGTGGCGCGGGTGGAGTTTCTGGTCAACGGCGCGGTGGCGGCAACAGTCACCGCGCCTCCCTACGCCTGGCGCGCCACATTCAGCGCGTTGGGGGCCTATCAACTGGCGGCGCGCGCCTTTGACAACCTCGGCGCATCCGCGGTTTCTGCCACCGTCAACATCACGGTGCAGGCGCCGCCGGCGGACACGACGCCGCCCTCCGTCCCGCAAGGACTGACAGCCACGGCGCTGGGGCCGAACTCGGTGCGGCTCTCCTGGCAGGCGTCGACCGACAACGTGGGTGTGGCGGGCTACGAACTGGAGCGCAACGGCGCTTTGCTTCCCGGCCTGATCGCAAACCGGGAATTTACCGACACCGGCTTGTCGGCTTCCACTGCCTACACCTATCGCGTACGCGCCTCGGATGCAGCAGGCAACCGTTCCGCCTGGAGCGCGGCCGCCACGGTTTCTACGCCATCCTCCAACGGCGGCGGGACCCCGCCTCCGCAAGTGGTGAACCTGCTTTCCAACGGGGGATTCGAAACGGGGAATTTCCAGGGCTGGAACAACGAATGGGGCTTCGAGGTCAACACGGCCAGCGCGCACAGCGGACGCTACGGGGCGCGCATGGCTGGCGAAGGCCGCCTGACGCAGGTCTTCCGCACGGTGCGCGGCCGCCGCTACTACGTGATGGCGCGCGTCCGCATTGACCGTGAGATCACGCGCCCGGCCTGGGGCGGCGTTCGCGTGCAGATCACGGCCTACAACTGGACCGAGCTGGCCGTGCACACGCTGACGCTGCAGAACGCCCCCGCCGGCGTCTGGAAGCGTGTGGACCTGACGTTTGTCGCCAATTCCACGCAATCCCGCATCGCCTTTGAAAATTTCAGCGGCGGAGGCCGGTGGGAGGCGAGCGGCGATGAGTTCTACGTCAGCGAGACGCCCATTCCGCCGGACGGAACACCGCCGCAGAACCAGCCGCCTGTCGTAGCGATCTCCGCTCCTGCCAACGGGGCGACGTTCGTCGCTCCCGCCACGGTGGACATCACCGCCACCGCCACAGATCCTGACGGGACGGTGGCGCGGGTCGAGTTCCTCATCAACGGTTCGGTGACGGGAGTCGCCACCGCGGCGCCCTTCACGTACCGCGCTACCTTGAGCGCACCGGGCGCCTATCAGTTGGCGGCGCGCGCCTTCGACAACCTCGGCGCGTCCGCGACGTCGGCCACGGTCGGCATCACCGTGCAGACAGCCGCGGACACGACGCCGCCCTCGGTTCCGCTGGGGTTGACCGCCACTGCAGAGAGCGCCTCAAGCGTGCGCCTGCGCTGGCAGGCCTCGACCGACAATGTGCGCGTTGTCGGCTACGAGATCGAACGCAACGGCGCCGTGCTTTCGGCTGCGGTCACGGCCGCCGAGCATCTCGATACGGGCTTGTCGGCGGCGACCACCTACACCTATCGCGTGCGCGCCTTCGACGCCGCCGGCAACCGTTCCGGCTGGAGCGCCCCGGCCAGCGTCGCCACGCCCGGCATGGGCGGCAATCCGCCGCCGGTGACGAACCTGCTGGCAAACGGCAGCCTCGAGACGGGCAATTTCGACGGCTGGGAGCACGAGTACGGCTTTTCGGTTTCTCCCGACGCAGCGCACACCGGCCGCTTCGGCCTCAAAATGCTCAGCGACGGCAGGATCACGCAAGTCGTGCGATTGACTCCGGGCCGGCGCTACTACGTCATGGCCCGCATCCGCATTGATCGCGAAATCGCACGCGCCTCCTGGGGCGGGCTGAGGCTGCAGATCACCAGTTGGGACTGGAACGAACTGGCGGCGCAGTTCCTTACCCCGGCGGAATCGCCCATCGGTGCCTGGAAACGCGTGGATCTGACTTTCACGGCAACCACCCCCGACACACGGCTCATGTTTTCCAACTTCAGCGGCGGAGGCCGCTATGAGGCCAGCGGCGATGAGTTCTACCTCAGCGAGACGCCGATTCCGCCGGATGACGCGCCGCCGCCGAACCAGCCTCCTGTCGTGGCGATCACAGCTCCGGCCAACGGTGCGGCATTCACCGCACCCGCCACGTTGGAGATCAGCGCCACTGCCACAGACCCCGATGGCACGGTGGCGCGGGTCGAATTCCTGATCAACGGGACTCTGGCCGGCGCCGCCACCAGCGCTCCCTTCCGTTATCAAGCCACGTTCGCAAATGCGGGCAGCTATGCGCTGGCTGCGCGCGCCGTCGACAACCAGGGTGCGTCCACGCTGTCGGCCACGGTCACCATCACCGTTACGGCGCCTTCCGGAGGCGGCGGAGGCGGCGGAGGCGGAACGCCGCCAGCCAGCCTGCTGCAAAACGGCGGCTTCGAATCGGGGAATCTCAACGGCTGGAGCGGCGCGGGACAGGCCACGCAGGCCGACCGCCGCAGCGGGCAGTGGTCGGTATTGCTGACCAACGGCACCATCAGCCAGACCGTCAACACCACACCCGGCCAACGCTACAAGTTGACCGGTTGGGCGCGAGTGGCCAACCAAAGCGGCAGCGACTGGGGCGGGTTCCGTTTCGAGGTCCAGTCTTACGATTGGAACACGCTGGCGCACTCGGGCTGGATCACGCTCGAATCGGCCGGTGATGGCTGGACCAAATACGCGCTAGCCTTCACAGCAACCACGGCACAGACGCGAATTCATGTGGGGTTCTTTGGCGGCGCCGGACTGCGGATGAACGTCTATGCCGATGACCTTGCCGTGCTTGCCGTCACCGGTTCCGGCGCGGCTCCGGATCTGACCCCGGTGATCGAGGTATCGCAAGAGAGCGGCCAGCCCGTCCTGCGCTACCGCGTCGATGGCGACGATCCCGATGGCGCCGTCGTGCGCTTCAATTGGGACTTTGGCGACGGGGGCCGATCACAATGGCCCGCCGGCACGCGCCGCGTGGGACTGCGCGGCCAGTTTACGGCCGTGTTCCGGGCCGCAGACGATGACGGCAACCTCGTCACGCGCACATTGAACTGGAGCGCGCCCGCCGCGCCCGATGATCCTTCCATCGCCATTACGGAACCCGCCGATGGCGCGACCGTCAGCACCCCGCAAGTGCAGGTGCGCGGCCAGGCAGGCGGCGCCATTGCCGCCATCCTGGTGAGCACGGACCGCGACACCCTGGTTTCGGCGCCGGCGTCGGCCAACTGGAGCGCGACGCTGCCTCTGCGGCCCGGCTGGAACCGGATCCTCGCGCAAGTGCGCGACTCTCAGGGACGAGTGGCCACTGCGGAACGGCGCGTGCGCTATGTGCCTGCCGCGGCGCTGGCCGTTGTCGACATCAGCGAGCACGGCCCGCGCGAGCGCTGGGAGCCGTTCGAGATCCGCTTCCGCGTTGCAGGAAGCGCGGCCACGAACCCGCAGATGCCTTACGACCCGAACCCGCCGCGCGGCCTCGAATTCATCGACGGCATCAGCGTGGACGCCCTCTTCACGCGCGACAACTGGAACACCGTGCTGCGCCGGCCCGCCTTCCTGCAGCAGCGCTACGAGCGCGCGCTGAAATCTGGCCAGGAGTGGATGTATCCCTCCGGCGAGCCGTTCTGGACCGTGCGCTTCTCGCCGCCCGAGCCGGGTGCGTGGCAGTACCGCATCGAGGTACGCGAGGCCCGCGGCATGGCGCAAAGCGACGTCCGGTCGTTTGTCGCCGCACCGCCGTCCAACCCTTCCAACCGCGGTCCGGTGCGCGTCTCGGCGACTGACTCGCGCTACTTCGAGTTCTCCGACGGCACGCCGTTCCTCGGCGGCGGCAGCGGCATCGGCTCGGACACGCACCGCTACTCCTTCGATCTGATCGAGAAGCTTAACCAGGTCGGGAGCGGCAACCAGCAGATGTTCCGCTGGTGGATCTCCGGGCACGTCTGGGGCTCGGCGTGGTGGGGATGGACGTCGCGCACGCTGCCCTACGAGGGCACCGTGCCTGCCACGGGGCTGTCGCTCGAAAGCGCATGGGCCAACGGGCTGGCCGCGATTCTGCTCGACAGCCGCAATCCGCTTATGTTCCAGGGCTTCTCCGCCTCGAACCCGGGCCTCGTGCCCGGACGCCGCTATCGCGTGCGCGTGCGCTGGCGCACGGAAGGAGTGACCGGCCCGCAACGCCCGGGTCAGCCCTTCGGCGTGTGCCTGAAGTTCACAGGCTGGCCCGAGCCTGGGCAGACTGGCGATCTGCCAGTGCTGGTGCCGCACGTCGCGGGCGACACCCCGTGGCACCTTGCCTACGCTGACTTCACGGCCACCGCGGACCTGTTGCCCAATCTGGCGGTGATCCTCGAAAACACCACCGCGGGGCGCGCCTTCGTCGACGAGATCGCCTTGCACGAACTCGCCGCCGAAGGCTCGCTCGGGCCCCAACTGCTGATGTCCCCGCGGGCCAACGCCCATCTGTATTTCGACCTGCGCCGCAGCGCGGCGATCGACGCAATTCTGGAAGAGGCCGCTCGGCTCGGCATCACCCTGCGTCTCGTGATCAGCGAGAAGCAGGAATATCTGCTCAATCACCTCGGGCCGGACGGGCTCGCCGACCGCAACCCCGGCAACTTCAACAACGGGCCGGGCAGCGCCAACCGCTGGCTCCACGAGGCCTGGTGGCGGTACCTGTTCGCCCGCTTCGGCGCCTGGCGCTCGGTTCACAGTTGGGAGTTGGTCAACGAAGAGGCGCCTGGCCCGACGCCGCATTTCCTGCTGGCCGCGCGGCTCGCCGTGCTGGCCGGGCAGGACGGCAACCCGCACCCGGCCACCACCTCTACGTGGGCCACCTTCGCGGAAGAGGCGTGGAAGGCGCCCGCGAGCGCGCCGATTTCCAACGTCGATTTCCACGTCTACGTCCGCGCGGGCTGGATCGAGCCGCGCGAGGAACTGGCCAACGACTCGGCCCGCTTCTTTGCCGAATACGACCGCGCCTCGCTCGCCATGCGCTGGGGCAAGCCCGCAACCTGGGGCGAGCAGGGCATCAACGGCCCCGCAAGCACGGACGACGAAGATCCCGGCCTCCGCAATGACCGCCAGGGCATCTGGCTTCACAAGATGATCTGGGCCCGCTGCGGCCCGGGCGGCGTGTACCCGCTCTACTGGTGGACCGGCAACATTTTCGACTACCGCCTCCATGGCCTCTATGGCAACTGGAACCGCTTTATGGCGGGCATCCCGCTGAACAACGGCCGCTACGCGGATGCGCAGGCGCAGACTTCCAATCCGGATCTGCGCGCCTTCGGGCAGAAAGACACGGCCGGCGGAAGAGCGCACCTGTGGATCGACAACCGAAGGCACACCTGGCGGGCGGTCGTTGATCGCGTTGCGGTTCCTGCCGTGAGCGGAACTGTGACGGTGAACATGGGATCGCCCGGGTCGGTGTTCCGCGCCACCTGGTATGACACCTACTCCGGCTCGCCGGTGCGCAGCCAGACCGTGACCGCCAATGGCGCGGGGGAGGTGGTTCTCCAGGTGCAGAACCTCGCCACCGACACGGCCGTCAGGCTCGAGCGGCAGTGAGACAGCGAACGGCGCCGGCGCGAGCGGAAGCCACCGCACGCGCCGGCGCCGGGGATGCGGGGAGAGCGATTCCCCCCGCGGAAATCAATTCTTGCCGCTTTCGTTTTTCTCCGCTGCAGCCGTCAGAATGCCAGCCGCAGCCCGAGCTGGATCTGGCGGGGCGGAAGCTGGCTCTGCACGACGCCGAACTGCGGGTTGTTGAGGATGCGCCCGACAATGTCGTAGTTGGGCGTGTTCAGCGCATTGAACAGCTCGCCGCGGAACTGCAGCCGCACGCTCTCGGCCAGGCGGAAGCTGCGCGCGAGCATGAAGTCGAAATTCAGCAGGCCCGGACCGATGACGGTGTTGCGGCCGACATTGCCGAAAGCGAATGCCGGCGGCGCCACGAGTGCGGCCGTGTTGAACCAGCGGGCGGTGGTTCTCTCGTTGGCGGGCAGCTTCCAGTTCTGCCCCGGCACCGCATTGGGGCGAATCAGGATGGCGCCGGTGCCTCCCCCGATGCCGGCCGTGTCGCCAGCCAGGTTCACGGTGAAGGGGAAGCCCGTCTGCATGGAATGAATCAGGGAAACCTGCCAGCCGCCCGCGAGGTGGGCCGCCAGCCCCTGGTTTAGCCACCGCTTGCCGCCGCCGAAGGGCAGGTCCGCCACGGCGGAGTTCACCCAGCGGTGGCGCACGTCGAACGCGGCCAGCCCGCGCTCCTGCCGCAGGTCGTGCGAGTCCTGCGGCGGCGAGTTCTCCGCGCCGCGCGCGCCGCCGGCGTTGCGGAATTGCGGCGCGTTGGTGATGGCCTTGCTCCAGTTGTACGAACTCAGCAAGCTCAAGCCACCAGCGAGCTTTTTCTCCAAGCGCAGGAAAAACGCGTGGTAATTGGACTGGGCCGAATTCGGCAGGAAATTGATGAACCCGACAGGCACGCTGCTGCCTTGCACGGTGACATAGGACGGGAAAACCGTGCCCGGAGCGAAGCGGAGCGCGCGGTAAGGCCTGCGGGGGTCGACCGCGCCCGGGCCAGGCCGCGCATTGTTCGGCTGCACGTTTTGCGAGAGCTTCAGGCCAAGCGTCGCCAGATAGCCGGCTTCTATCGCAAGATCCCGGCGCAGTTGCTGCTGCACGGAGAAATTCCATTGCAGCGAGTAACTGGAGCGCTGTTCGAGGTCGATGCCCGCCTGCTGGATCTGCACCGGCCCCACGACGGCGGGGCCGAAAATATCAAAACCGCGGAAAGTCGGCACGAAGGCGTTGCCAGAAAGCGTCTGCGCGATGTTGCCCGGCAATACGGCGGCGAGGCGGAACAGCGGGTTGAGATCATTGGCGGCGTAGAAGACGCCCGCGCCGGACCGGATCACCGTGGTGGGCGAAGCCTGCCAGGCGAATCCCGCCCGCGGGGCAAAGTTGTTCCTGTCTGTGTAAGCGCAGCCGCGCGGGTAGCCCGACTGGCCGCAAATGAAGAACAGCGGCTCGTAAAAAGCGAGCCGCCCTTCGCCGAAGATCTGCCAGGGGGAGGGCACGTTGCGGTAGTCGATGCTGCCCATCTGCATCCGGTGATCGTACAGCGGCGGCGCCAACTCGTAGCGCAAGCCGAGGTTCAGCGTCAGCGAGGAAAGGACCCTCCAGTCGTCCTGCACATACAGGCTGTAATATTGCTGGCGTCCGTCGATCCGGCTCGGGCCCACCGAGCGCGATCCCTGCTGCGGCAGGCCAAGCAGCATGGAAGCCAGGATGTGACCGGTGCCGTCGTTGGATGCCGTCCTCGATGTGATCCCCTGAGTGAACTGGTATTGGCCCAGAGTGTTGGCCGACTCGAAGCGGTTGTACTGGATCCAGAGCACCTCTCCCCCGGCCCGCCAGTTGTGCCGGCCGCGATGCCAGCTCAGGTTGTCATAAAGCTGGTAGGTGTTGTTTCTCACGAGCACCGTTCCGCCGCCCGTGGTGCCGGTGAATCCGCCCGCGCCGCCCATTACCGGGTAACCCGCGACCACGAAGCGCGGCAAGGCCCGCCGGGTTCCGCCGACGTCGAATTGCGGCTCCGGCAGGCCATCCTGGAAAAGCAGCCGGTTGAAGCCAGCGCGAAATTCGTTCACCACCGCCGGCCGGAACACCTGCGTCGAACCGAGCACTGCATTCTGCGGGCGGCTGAAGCCCAGGCGGTCGCGGTCCGGCACCACGTCCGGGATCACGTTGTTCTCGTCGAAGATGGCGTAGCGGCCGAACAGTGTGGCGCGGCGGCCGAGGTTGTAGTCGATTCGCAGCGAACCGTTGTCCGCGTTTTGCCGCAGCAGGCTGCTGGCATTGACAAAGCGGTCCGCACCGGCATTCGGCAGCGGCATAGCCGCCATGGCGGCCCGCGTCCATGGGTGGATGCGGGACTCCGGAATGCGGAAATCGGGAAACGGCTGCCGAACGCCATTCTGCAAGGTGTCGGGATCAAAAATGCCCGGTCCCCCGCTGAAGTTGCCTGCCCGCTGCGCAGCCGTAGGCACGGCCACCGTGGTCAGGCCGGCGGCCGCCTGCCGGATCAACAGCCTCTCCCACGCGGCGAAGAAGAAGGCCTTGTCCCGCACGATCGGACCTCCCAGCGACGCGCCAAACTGGTTGCGCTGATACTGCGGCAGCTTCGGCGCGTTCAGGTTGAACGGACGCGCGTCCATCGCGCGGTTGCGCAAGAACTCCCATGCCGAGCCATGGAACGCATTGCCGCCGGACTTGGTCACCACATTCACCTGTCCGCCGGAAGCGCGCCCGTACTCGGCGCTAAATTGCGCCGTCTGGACCTGGAATTCGGCGATCGCATCGATTACCGGCGAGTAATTCAGGCTGTTGTAATCCGGGTCCGTGTTGGCCGCCCCGTCGAGCAGAAACGCGTTGTTGTTCGTTCTGCCGCCGCTGACGCTGAAGCCGCCGGTCTGGTTCAGCCGCACCGCATTCTGCTGCACGGTGCGGCCCCCGGCATTGGCGCCGGGCACAAGCAGCGCCAACTGGATGAACTCCCGGCCATTTAACGGCAGGCCAATGATCTTTTCTTCCGAAATGACCGTGCCGTGGGATACAGACTCCGTCACCAGCGGGGAGACGCTCCCGCTGACCTCGATCCGTTCCGTCACCGTGCCCACCTCAAGCTGCACCTGGATCGTGGATGTGCGCGCCACCTGGATGCGCACCCCGTCGTCCCGGAATGGCCGGAATCCCGCCGCCTCCACCTCCAGAGCATATGCGCCCGGGGGAAGCAGGCTGAACAGGAAGCGCCCCTCCTCCCCGGTGACCGCTGTGCGCTCGATTTGCGTCGCGCGGTTTTTCAGCTTGACCGATGCGTTTTGCACCGGTGCGCCAGAAGCATCGAGCACCACGCCGGACAACGCGCTGAGGTCGGTCTGGGCGGCTGCTGGCGCCAGGAGAAGCGATCCGAAAAGAGCGATGAGAGCAAGGCGACGAACACTGCGGCGGTTTCTCGTCATGTGAATGTGATTCCCTCGAGGGCTTGAACTCGCAATTCCAAGAGGTTAGCAAGGCCAGATGAAAAATCGTTGAAAACACAAATTCAGAAAAGTGTGCGGAATGTGAACTCTGTGTGAAATGCGCGAGACGGTGAATCCGTCAGCCCAGCCACCGGCGCACCAGTCCCTGTCCTTTCCCGCTCCCCAAAACACCGGGCGGTCCAGTTCGGCCACGGCATCTTGGGTGCCCGGAATAACGGCCCCGGATCTCAGGGCAGCCTTCTGAAGCGACTGCATGAGGATGCCGTCCGGTGAAGAGGGTTCCGGCGCGCTGTCCCGTCCGCCATTCGAAATCTCGTTCCCGGACCAACGCCGAAAAGAGTTCCGAAACAACGTTCGCCTTGCCTCCACCGCCCCCTGCGGCGGGTGTTCCGCCTGTTCCCGCAGCCCCGGCCGCCGCAAATGTCGCCTCATGCGGCGGGGTCACGGTTCGCGAGACGGAAGTGTTTCCAGGCAACGTCCGGAGCGCATCGGAAGACGTCGCCGGGCAGGCGAGGCGTTCTCATGAGGAAGAGCGATGTCGCGACAGCCGGCAACGCGCATTCCAGCGGGGCTGGCGTGCAGGCCAAAAGTTCAGGCTCGTTTACCGGCGGGAGCCGGAAACTTCAGAGGCCGCTTGCAACGCTGCCCTGGCTTGCCGTGTGATCTCGCGCCAATCCATTTGATAGTGCGCCAGCAGCTCCTCGGCGCGCCTCCCGGAGCTGGCGAACATATCCCGCAAGCCGACCCGCCGGACGATTGCGGGGTAATCCCCGGCAAGCAATTCACAAACGGCTGCCCCGAGGCCGCCGACAATGGAGTGGTCTTCCGCGGTGACAATAGCGCGCGTTTCCCGGGCGGCGCGCAGGATTGCTTCCTGGTCCAGCGGCTTGATGGTGTGACAATCCAACACGCGGGCCTCGATACCCTCCAGCGCCAGCTCCCCGGCTGCGTGAAGCGACTGCTCCACCATGTTGCCGCAGGCGATCAGTGTCACATCTTCGCCTTCGCGCAAGCGGATGCACCTGCCAATCCTGAATTCTGTGTTTTCGTCATGGATCACCGGCGCCGGCTGGCGGCCGAGCCGGATGTAGACAGGGCCCACGTAATCGGCGGCGGCCAGCACCGCTTTGCGCGTCGTCACGGGATCGGAAGGCGCCAGCACAACCAGATTCGGGATGGCGCGCATGACCGCAAGGTCTTCCACCCCCTGATGCGTCACACCGTCCCCGCAGATCTCGACGCCGGCGTTCGTGGCCACGATTTTGACATTCAACCGCGGATAGGCAATCGAAGTGCGAACCGCTTCGGCGGCGCGGAGGCTGGCGAATATGACGAACGTGCTGGCAAAGGGGATCAGGCCGGTTGTGGCCATGCCGGCGGCCATGCACATCATGTTCATCTCGGCCGAACCAACGTCGAAAAAGCGGTCCGGGAACCGGTCCCGGAACCGGCAGGTGTTCGTCGATTTGGCCACGTCAGCGTCCAGGACGACGATCAGCGGGTTGCGCTCGCCCAGCTCCACCAGAGTCTCGCCGTAGATTTCCCGGTTGGGTTGCGCCTGGGTCACCGGCAGTTCCCTCCGAGCAACTCTGCGATGAAGGCTTCCGCCTGCTGCGGCGTTGGCGGCAGCCCGTGCCACTCCGGCCTGTTTTCCATCGAGGGGACCCCTTTGCCTTTCACCGTGTCGGCGATTACAACGTGGGGGCGCCCGGCGCGCTGTTGCGCAGACTCAACGGCTTCGTGAATCCGGCGGAAATCGTGGCCATCAATGCGTTGCGAATGCCAGCCGAAGGCCTGCCATTTTTCGTGCAATGGCTCGACATTCACGATTTCGGCCGTATATCCGTCGGTCTGGCAGCGGTTGTTGTCCACAATCGCAATGAGATTGTCGAGCTGGTACTGCGAAGCCGCCATCGCGGTCTCCCAGACGATGCCCTCCTGCATCTCGCCGTCGCCGAGCATCACGTAAACCCGGTAATCCTTGCGCCGCACCCTGGCGCCCAGGGCGATGCCGGCAGCGCACGCGAATCCTTGTCCCAGCGAGCCGGTGGTCATGTCCACGCCCGGCGTCTTGCGCATGTCGGGATGGCCTTGCAAGCGGCTGCCGACGTCGCGAAGCGTCCACAGCCACTGCCGTGGAAAATAGCCCCGACCGGCCAGGGCGGCGTAGAGCGCGGGAGCGCAATGGCCTTTGGACAGAACGAACCGGTCACGCTCCTCCCAGTCGGGCCGCGCAGGGTCCAATCGAAGGCGGTGAAAGTAGAGGTAGGTGACCACGTCGATGGCGGAAAGCGAACCGCCCGGATGGCCTGAGCCGGCATTGGCGATCATTTTCAGGATGTCGACGCGCAACTCGCGGGCCGTCTCCGCGAGCCGCTTCGGGTCGAATCCATTGGTCATGCCGCACGCTCCAGCCCGGTTTGTTGGAGTTGTCCGCTCGAGTGGGAATCCGTCCGGCAGGCCCCCGGTTGGCACCCGCATTCTTGAATTGACCAAACAAGATTTTCGGGACGGCTTGCCTCGCGGATTTGACGGAACTGCCTGTCTTCGCCATGGCACGCAGGCTGCTTTGCAGGCGTGCGCGTGAAGCCTGTTCCGGCGCAGGTGGTCAATGCTTCTTTCTCCTCAAGCCTCATCGTAGTAGAGCAGAACTTTCACAGCCTGCTTTTTCTCGCACAAATCGAACGCCTCGCGCCAGCGGGAAAGAGGCAGCTTGTGCGTGATCAGCGGTGCAAGGGACACCTTGCCCTGCTCGAGGATCTGCATCACCCTGGCCCAGGTCTTGACCGAGTAGCCGACCGAGCCCTGGAGCCGCAACTGCTTGTACAGCAGCAAATCAAAAGGGACAAAGGCCTCGCTGCCGATGATCCCAAGCTGCACATAACGGCCGAGCTTGCCCGCTGCTTGCAAACAGTTGGCGACAGACGCGGCTGAGCCGGCGCATTCCATGGCTACGTCCACGCCCCGACCGCAGGTTTCGCGCTCGACCACTGAAAGCAGATCCTCGCGCGAGACGTCGGCCAGGACCTCCGCGCCGAGACGGCCCGCCAGTTCCAGCCGCATCGCATCCGTCGCGGTCCCGGCCACGATCGTTTTGGCGCGGCCGCGGAGCAACAGCAGGCAAAGCAATCCGATCGGCCCCGGCCCGGAGATCAGCACGGTGTCACCAAGGCGGATTTCACCGAGTTCTTCCACAGCCTGAACCGCGCAGGCGAAAGGCTCCGTCAGTGCGCCGTCCTCCAGCGGCACATTCGGCGGCAAATGGTACACCTGATCCTCGCGCACCACCACGAAACGGGTGAAGCTGCCGTTGACGCCGTGGCCCATGCCTCGCCGGGCGGGGCAAAACAGGTAGTACCCGCGGCGGCAGTACTCGCATGAGCCGCAGATCACGGCCGAGGCGGGAAACACGGTGACGCGGTCGCCCACGCGCGCTCTCTGGACGCCGGCCCCGGTTTCGGTCACGATGCCGGAAAACTCGTGGCCCAAAATGACCGGCGGGTAATTGCGAAACCGGTCGTGATAGACGTGAAGATCCGTGCCGCAAACGCCGCTGAATGCCACCTCGATTTTGACCCTGCCCGGACCGCATTCCGGCTCGGGAACCCGCAGAAACTCCACGTGGCCC
>Ga0308389_1000599_pt1 | contig 26460 bp, 22 predicted proteins | sample Hotspr2Sample148_FD_202362 | JGI IMG/M metagenome (GOLD analysis project Ga0308389, IMG submission 202362) | Hot spring phototrophic mat microbial communities from Mushroom Spring, Yellowstone National Park, Wyoming, United States - 20040719_148 ... | reverse complement strand
CGCCTACGGGGCCGTTGACCGAAATGGCCACCGGGTAGGGATAGGTAAACGTGTAGCGCGAATAAACGTTGAGCGTGTGGATGATGGCGTGTGTGGAATACTTTTCCCACAAGGGATTGCCCTCGTTGGGATAGTACGACATCGCCATGACCTGGTTGCCCTCGACGTTGTGCCCCATGGCATCCCAGATGAACTTCCGCGAGGAAGCAAAGGCAAAATCGCGGACGTTTTCGGCCTGAAAAATCCAGGTTTTCTTGCCCGTGGGACGCCCCTGCTCCGCCCGCCGGGCCTCTTCCGGGGTCACAATGAACACCGGCGCTGTCGCCGTTTTGGCGCGCTCCAGCCGTGCGATCTGCTCCGGCGTCAGCACCTGCCTGGGGTTCTGAAGGACGCCCGTCGCCGCCACGATGTGGTCATCCGGCACGGTGATGGACACGCGGTAGTTGCCAAACTCCAGCGTAAACTCACCGGCCCCAAGAAACTGCGTGTGCTGCCAGCCACGGTAGTCCGTGTAGGCGCACATGCGCGGAAACCACTGGGCGATTTCGTAAATGTAGTTCTTGTCCTTTGGGAAATACTCGTACCCGGAGCGCCCGCCGAGCTTCACGGCATCGTTGATGTTGTAGTTCCAGTCCACCGCAAAGCTCACCTGTTGGCCGGGCTTGAGCGGCGTGGGCAAATCCACACGCATCATGGTTTTGACGACGGTGTACCGGAGCGGCTGCCCCTTGGCGTCTTTTACGGCTGTGATCTTGTAACCGCCGTCGAATTCGGGCCGGCGCAGCAGGCTGTCGAGAACAGAGAAGGGCACGCGGTCCAGTCCGCCCGAAGTCTGGGCGCGGAAGGCGTCACTGTCCTTGGCAAAGATGTTCTGGTCGAGCTGCAACCAGAGGTAGCGCAGCTCATCGGGCGAGTTGTTTGTGTAGGTGATGGTCTCGCTGGCCTGGATGCGCTGGCGCTCGTCATCGAGTTCAACACTGATGACGTGGTCGGCGCGATTTTGCCAGTACCTGTGTCCCGGCGCGCCGGAGGCCGTACGGTATTCGTTGGGCGTGGGCAACACTTCATCGAGCTGGCGGAACTTGTCGCTGGGCTTGGACTTTGACTGGGCAACCGCCACAGCCGGGGTTTCCCACAGTGTCCAGCCCAGACACAGGGAAAGCAGCAGGCAGAAAATGGTTTGTCGCATCACGTGGGGTTTTGGGAAAAAGGAGTTTCACACAAAGACTACACTTCACCCAGCAGGCGGGCATACACGTAATCCATGTCGCGCAACGAGGTTACGATATACACTTCCCGCGGCAGGCTGTCGTCACTGGTACTCAGGGCAACGGTGATGCCATTGTCCGGGCATTTGGCAAAACAGGGACGGCTGCTGATGCCCACACAGGTGCCAAAGCCATCCTTTTCGAGCTGTTTTTGGAACAGTGGACGAATCCGCGTCCCAAGGGCGGCCACGTCGCCGTCCGTCGCGCGACGGCTGCAACTGCTGCAAAACTTCACCCGGTCAAACAAAGGCTCACTCATGCGTGGTTTCCCTCCTCGGTCAGCGCGGCACAGCGAATGGCCTCAATGTCAGCCACTTCCTTGGGCACGGCGGCCGTCAGCACTTCGTTCCCGGTCCGTGTCACCAGCACATCGTCTTCGATGCGGACGCCAATGCCAATGTAGTGTTCCGGCGTGTCGTTGACACCCGGCGCAAAGTAGAGTCCCGGCTCGACGGTGACCACGCAGCCGGGGCGCAGCTTTTCATAGAGGTGCTGGCCGTTGCGGGTTTCGTCGGTGAAGTACGTGCAGGCGTCGTGGACATCGCTGCCGAGCCAGTGACCGGCGCGATGCATGTAGTACTTCAGATAGGTTCGCAGTTCCCTGATTTCGTCGTGCGAACCGCTCAGCAGCCGGAGATGACGCAGGCCGTCAATCAGGGTGTCGAGGGCAACCTCGTGGTAGGCATTGAAGCGCGCCCCCGGCTGGACGGCAGCAATAGCGGCTTTTTGCGCCTGAAGCACCAGGTCGTAAATGTCGCGCTGGGCAGGGGTAAAACGGCGGCCGACGGGAAACGTCCGGGTGATGTCGCTGGCGTAGTAGCCATACTCCGCCCCGGCATCAATGAGCAGCAGATCGCTGTCGCGGAGCCGGCTGTTGTTCGTGTTGTAGTGGAGGATCGTGGCATTGGGGCCGCTGCCGACAATCGAGGTGTAGGAACTGCCCAGCGCGCCACGTTTGCGGAAGACGTACTCCAGTTCCGCCTCGACTTCAAACTCGTACTGCCCCGGACGCGCGCGCTCCATGGCCCGCAGATGGGCTTCGGCAGCAATGTCTGCCGCCCGGCGCATCCGCAGCAGTTCATCGGCATCTTTGACCAGCCGCATTCTGCCCAGCAGCGGCAGGGTGTCCCGGATGATGCCCGGCGCCGGCCCCTGGCGATGCCGTCGCCGTGCAGCGGCGCGGAAGGCCGTCAGAACCCGCTGGTTGAACTGCTCGTCCCGACCGAACTTGAAGTAGAGCGTCCGGGCGTGCTCAAGGTAGCGCCCAATCTCAGCGTCAAAGCTTTCAATGGGAAAGGCTTCGTCCGCGCCGTAGCAGGTGACGGCCCCTTCAACGCCGGCCCGGAGGCCATCCCACATTTCGCGTTCCGGGTCACGCGGACGGACGAACATGATGAACCTGGGACAGGGTCCCCCCACCAGCAACACGACCGCCTCCGGCTCTTCAAAGCCGGTCAGGTAATACACGTCGCTATCCGGCCGGTAGCGGTAGAACAGGTCATGGGTGCGGTGCGCTTCCGGCGGATTGTACAGCAGCAGCACATCCTCGCCGAGTTGCCGGAAGACCTGGCGGCGGCGTTTGGCGTAACGCCCGGCGTCAAAAGGCACAGGAGGGAAAACTTCACCAAAATGGTTGGATGGACGATGCTTAGGCATACGCTTTTCCAAGAAGGTTGACAAAAGCAGCTTCCAGGTCCGGCGCGCGCATCAGGTGCGTCCCGATGAGAAAGCGTGTGCAGTACGGAAGCAGCGCCTCGATGTCGGCGCGGCACCGGATACCGCTGGCTGCAATGGTCACAACCTGGGAAGGTACGCGCGGCGCAAGACGTTGCGTGGTCTCCAAAGAGATGTCAAAGGTCTCCAGGTTGCGGTTGTTGATGAGGATAACGGACGGGTCCAGCGCCAGGGCGCGTTCCAGTTCGGCTTCGGTCTGCACTTCCACAACCGGCGTCATATTCCAGCGTTGGATTTCAGCGGAGAGCCGGCAGAGCTGCTCGTCGTCGAGAATTTTGACGATGAGCAGTACAGCTTCCGCGCCAGCGGCACGTGCGGCGTGTATCTGACGCACATCGAGCACGAAGTCCTTGCACAGGGTTGGGCGGCTGGAACGGTGCGCCACGGCCGCCAGCAGGTCAAAACTTCCTCCGAAGTAGTCCGGCTCAGTCAGAACCGAAAGCGCGACGGCGTGGGCGTCATAAGCGGCCAGCACACGCGCCAGATCGGGCGTGGACTGCAGGACACCTTCGGCCGGTGACACAGGCTTGATTTCGGCAATGATGGCAGGTGCATTGCGGCACAAAGCCGGGAGGAACGTCCCCTGTGCCGGTGCCAGTTCAGACAGCGAAACCGGGCGGTGAGCGGCCACAGACCGGCGGCGGGCGGATACGATGTCGGCAAGGGTTGGACGGGCAAACGAGCGACTCATCATCCTGGTGGTATCATCCCGGTTTCTGTTGCCAGGCAGCCTGCCGGCGCTGTCCACGCTGGCGGAGGTAGGGGGCTACCCAGGTGGTCAGCGGAGGATACAGGCTGGTCAGTTTCGCCAGCCAGCCCCGATGTCGCGGCAGGGTCACTTCCAGCGGTCGGTGCTGCCGCGCTTCCTCGATAGCCGCCGCCACTTCGGCCACGCTCAGGATGCGCCCCCCGGAGAAGGTCAAAGCCGCTTCCGCCCGATGCACCTGCAAATCGAGCATCGGGGTCTGAACGGCATCCGGGCAGACAACCGTTACGGCCACCTTGTGGGGGGCAAGTTCCTGGGCAGCAGCCAGCGAAAAACCGCGCACGGCGAACTTGGATGCCGTGTATAGCGTCAATCCCGGCACGGCGGCAATCCCTGCCAGCGACGCCACGTTGATGATGTGTCCGCCGTGGGGCTGCCGGACCATCTGGCGGGCCGCCAGCAGGGTCCCGAAAATGACGCCCTTGGCGTTGATGTCCAGATGGTCATGGACAGCCGCCAGCGGCGCGGACAGCAGCGCATCCACGTGGAGATACCCGGCAATGTTCAACACCAGGTCGAGTTGTCCCCAGCGGCTGACGGTGTCGGTAATGGCGGCTTCCCAGGCCTGCTCATCCCGAACATCCAGCGCCCAGGGGACGGCTTCCCCGCCGGCTTCCGCAGCGAGGGCAGCACAGATGTCACGGACCTGCGCTGCAGCCCGGTCGGCAAAAACAACCCGATGACCGGCGCGGTAGTACGCCTCGGCAACGTAGCGCCCGATGCCACTGGCGCTACCGGTCACCAGCATGACGGATGACATGACAGAGACCTACAGCGACTCCGGCGGAAATTCGTAACGGTAAATATCGTCGGGCAAATCGCCCGGCCGAATCAAGGTCAGTTCCTGAAGCAAACCGGTGCGGATGTCATACACCCATCCGTGCAGCCATGGGCGTCCATGCTTGAGCCAGGATTTCTGGACGATGGAAGTCTCAGCGAGATTCCGCACCTGTTCAATTGTGTTGAGTTCGACGAGTCGGCGGAAGCGGGCCTCCGGGTCGGTGAATGATTCCAGTTCGCGGGCATAGTTGCGGTACACGTCTTTGATGTGGCGCAGCCACTTGTTGATGAGGCCAAAGCTCTTGCGCGACATGGCAGCTTTGACACCACCGCAGTTGTGATGCCCGCAAATGATGACGTGGCGCACGCCCAGCACATCAATGGCGTACTCGACGACGCTCATCAGATTGATGTCCGTGTGGATGACGAGATTCGCCACGTTGCGATGGACAAACAGTTCGCCCGGCTCCGTGCCCGTAATGTCCTCGGCCGGCACACGACTGTCAGAACACCCGATCCACAGGTAGGCCGGCGACTGCACATCCTTCATGCGGATGAAGTAATCGGGACGCAAGTCAAGCTTTTCCTGTGCCCAGGCTTTGTTGGCAAGCAACAGCTTGCGGTACTCGTTCATGCCGTTGACGGACGACTCTGGCAAACGTTCAGTCATAGGGGTGCTCGCTTTGAGGTGTCTGGTCAGTGGGCCGGTTGTGGTTGCGCCAGACGCGGCGCCTTTTCGTCGAAGTTACTTGTGCTCACCGTGATATTCCGATACCTGGCGGCAGCTCGAAATTCATTCACCACGTCGAGGATGTCCTGATCCACGTAGAGCGCACGTGTGCCGTCAATGAACAGGGTTGCGCCATCGGGAATGCTCTGGAGCTTGCGCTTGAGTTCAATCTTGTTGATGAACGTGGCGTCCTTGTTGAAGCGCAGCAGGTAGGCGTCTTCGTGACTGACCAGCGTGACGGCTGAGCGGTAGTTGGCGCGGATGACGAAGAACAGTCCAAAGACAAGACCGATACCAATACCCACCAGAAGGTCTGTCGCCACGATGGCCACCACCGTAACGACAAAAGGAGCAAATTGCGCATAGCCCTGGGCATACATCGCTTTGAACAGTTCCGGTTTGGCCAGCTTGTAGCCCACGAGCAGGAGAATGGCCGCCAGCGAAGCAATGGGAATCCGGTTGAGCAGCCCCGGAATCGAAAACACGGCAAACAACAGCAGGAGGCCGTGGATGAAAGCTGACATGCGGGTTCGTCCACCGGCGTAAATGTTGGCCGTGGTGCGGACGATGACCGACGTGAGCGGCAGACCGCCAATCAGCCCGCTCACCATGTTGCCCACGCCCTGCGCAAACAGTTCCCGGTTGGGCTGGGAAATCCGCTTGAAGGGGTCCATTTTGTCGCTTGCCTCAACGCACAACAGCGTTTCGAGACTGGCAACAACGGCCAAGGTCAGGGCCAACTTGATGATCTCGGCACGTTGCAGTGCCTGTACATCCGGGAAGGTGAACTGGGCAATGAAGCTCTGGAGATCGGTCGCCACCGGCAGTGCCACCAGGTGGGATTCTTCTGCGCGGAGGTAGAGCTGGCTTCCGCTCCAGCGCAGCGCCTCATTGATGAGCAGACCCAACACGACCACCACCAGCGGGCCGGGAAGCAAAATCAGCCATGGAATCTGCTTGAGCCGGGGATGCTCCCAGACCAGGAGAACCACCAGAGACAGCAGGGTAATCCCGACGGCCGTCGGCTGGGCGCTGAAGATGCCGGCAATGATGGCGCCGATAGTTGAGCTTTCCTCGAAATTGAGAAAGCTGAGGGTATCGGTGAAGGTAAAGTCCTGGTCGCGTCCCAAAGCATGGGGAATCTGCTTGAGGATGATGACGATCCCAATGCCGGCCAGCATGCCTTTGATGACGCAGTTCGGAATGTAATCCGCCAACCCACCGCCGCGTATCAGGGCAAAGACAATCTGAAACAGTCCGGCCAGCACGACCGCCGCAAGAAACGCGCGAAAGTCGCCAGCAGTGGCAATCCCCTGGGCCACAATCACGGCCAGCCCGGCCGCCGGGCCGCTCACCGACAGGGCTGAACCCGAAAGCGGAGCGATGATGATCCCCCCGACGATGCCGGCAATGATGCCGGAAAACAGAGGCGCATTGGACGCCAGGGCAATCCCCAGACACAGAGGCAGGGCCACGAGAAAGACCACGACGCCGGCCGGGAAGTCGTAGCGCAGGTTGGCACGGATGCCGGAATCGAGGCGCCGGGGGGCAGACTCCAGTGTGTTCATGGCTCAGTCTTTCGGAGCAGAAGCCACATGCGCCCACCATTCGGACGCTTCAGACCTGCTCCCGTAAACGGAGGATTTCAGCTTGCAGCCGTGGAATCTGCGGCAGGCTACGGGTTTCACTTTGGGCGGCCACGGCCCGCTGAACGTGCCAGTAGGAAAGTCCCAGCTTCGAGACGTTGCGGAGGAAAGCGCGGCGCGCGGCAAAGTTCCCCTGGAGCGGCCACAGGGTACGGCGGAGGGTGGAGGTGGCAATAGCCAATTGTTCCGGCGTGATGAGGCCGCGGGCAACCTCGACAGACAGCATCTCCCGGAGAATCTTCCCCTCGCGCCGCGCAACATAGATGAGAAAGCCAATGAAAGCCAGAAAGAACGGCACTTCAAACAGGGCGTAGCCAATGAGAAAGCCAGCGCCTAAAAAGGTAGCCATGCCATTCCAGACCATGTGCAGGATGACCGCCAGGATGTAGCCACCGAGCGGCGCCAGAATGCGCACGGCAAGATTATGGGACTCCCGCGCCAGACCACACCCGATGCCGGTCATTGCCGTGAAGGTCACGTGGGCAAAGGGAGACATGATGCCCCGCATGATGAAGACGATCAGCAGTCTCTCCAGCCCACCACCGAGCAGGCTCCGCCCGTAATAGAGAATGTTCTCCACGGTGGCAAAACCAAGGGCAATGAAGCTGCCATAGACCACCCCATCCACGATGTCGTCGAACTCCCGGCGGAGGAACAGCAATATGAGCAGCAGCCCCAGTCCCTTCGACCCCTCTTCCACAATGGGCGCCGAAATCACGCCACCCACGATGTTCCCGGCGACTTCGCCCCCCACACTGAAAGCGATGGCTCCAAAGAGTGAGTTCAGGATGTAGGACACCACAACGGCCACCAGACCGCCCCAGGCAAAGGACGCCGCCAGGGCCCAAACCGGTTCCGGGTCATACCGGTCCAGCCACAGAAAGGGCAGCATGTAGAAAAATGCTGGGACAAACGCCACTACTGTGGCAATGATGGCAACGACAATCCCCAACTCGGACAGCACGATGAGCGCCACAACAAGGGTGAGCACCAGGCAGACGAGGATGCCCACCGCCGCGCCAATGTACACCCCCATTGGCGAAGCCTCTGCTTCGGGCGCCATAGGCTTGCGCTCCGGGTTGTACATCCCCAAACCGGCAATCGTTTCCCGCAGGCGCGCCGTGCCTCCGTCAGCAGCCGCCGGATGACCGAAGGTGGGCGCCCCCGGCGCAAAGGCCGCCGGGCTGGTCACTGGCGCTTCCAAAGCAACCTGCAAACGAACACCGGGGTTGCCCAGCTCGATAATGTCTCCATGATTGAGGCGGGCGCGCTGAATCCGCTGGCCGTTGACGTATGTACCGTTCGTACTCTGGTTGTCCACCACGTAGAATCCGTCCGGCTCAGCCTGAATCAGACAGTGGCGGGACGACACCATACTGTCCACGGCTGGGTTGAACCGGATTCCAGCATCCGTGCCACGCCCCAGAAGCAGCGCACCCTCATGCAGCCGATAGACCTGACCGTTCAGGGAACCATTCAGAACAGACAGACAGAGTCGCATACTCTCCTCTCAGACCCAGCCGAAGGCACAGGGGCATCAAGCCAACCCAAAGGCAGCCAGCACTTCCCGGCTGTGATTTTCGACGTCAACCTTGTCGAATACCTTGATCAGAATGCCCTGCTCATCAATGAGAAAGGTCTTGCGGGCAAGGCCCATGAACTTTTTGCCCTGCCACTCCTGCTCGCCATACACGCCGTAGGCTTCTGAAACCGCATGGTTGGTATCGGCCAGCAGGGTAAAGGGAAGCTGGTACTTTTCGGCAAAGGCCCGGTGGGAGGCTTCATCATCGAGCGATACGCCCAGCACGACGATCCCCTTCTCCCGGTAGTCGGCATAGGCATCGCGGAAGCTACAGGCTTCTTTGGTACAGCCTGGCGTATCGTCTTTGGGATAGAAGTACAGCACGACTTTCTGACCACGGAACTGTTCGAGACTCACGGGGTTGCCGTGCATGTCGGGCGCGGTGAAGGGCGGCGCAGGCGAACCTACTTCAGGCATATCCACCTCTCAGTGTTGGCAGGGATGAGGAAACACAGGCAGACTAGACCAATTTTCACCGGCCAAACAACGTTCTTCCTCAGCGGCTCGCCAGAGCGTTGGTATCTTGCTGTTCAGCCAAGGGTAAACGCGATATAGTGGGGGCAGGTTGGCCAGCGGCAACGATTTGCGGTGTGTCTGCGGACATCACTGGCCAGCCCATATCAACGTTGGCTCGTATTGACTTTGGTTTGAAGATTGGATTTGCGACCGGTTCGCCACAAGCATTCCACTTGTGTTTTCAGACGTTGGTCCGCACACGCAACGTCACTCCCGATAGACCGCCATGCCACAAGACCACCCGAACAACAACGTCATGCTTGCGCCGACGGCAACCGAGCTGGACCTCGCCACGCCAACCGTTCAGGACCGCATGCGCCGGCGTGGGAGCTATCAGTACACCCTGCCGCAGGAAGATGCCGGACAGCCAATCCGGCAGGCGTTCCTGACGATTCTGCGGTACAAGTTTACGGTCATTCTCTGTATCGTGCTGACGATGACTGTCACCGGGCTGGCGCTTTCGCGCATGCAGCCCGTTTACGAGGCGTCCAGCCACATCGAGATTGCCCCGGAAAAAGAGTTTTCTTCAAGCGGGCGCATTGCCTTTATGCCCTACTCGGTGGACCCGGATTACCTCAACACGCAGATTCGGAAGATTTCGAGTCCGTCACTGCTTGTTGAAGTCGTCAAGATTCTCAAACTCGACCGCGACCCAAAGTTCCTGGCCACGGGACCCACCACGCTCAGCGCGGCGCTGATGGACATCATCCGCTCTCCCCGTGGGGCGCGCACACCACTGCCGAGTGAAACAAAATCCGGGGAACTGCCGGAGGCCAGCCCGACACCCGATGCCGGTAAGGCTGAAGCTGGCAACGCTGACGACGAGCTTCAGCGCTATGCGCCGCAGATTGGGCGGCTGGCCAGTGGACTGCAAGCTTATGGCATTCCCCGGACGCGCCTGGTACGCATTGTTTTCCAGCACCACGACCCGGAAACGACCAAGGTGGTGGCTAACACCGTGGCCGAGGTCTTCGCCCGCCGCAATGTTTCCGACCGCCTCCAGCAGGGCAGCAGCCAGAAGGAGTTTCTGTCCTCGACGGCCGCGCGCCTTCAGCAGGAAATTCTCGAAGAGGAGCGAAAACTGACCGAGTACCTGCGCACACGGAAAATTGTCTCCCTCAAACCGGAAGACAACCCGGAAGTAGCCCGGCTGACCGGACTCAACCAGGCCCTGCTTGAAGCTGAAAAAGAGCGCCTGCGCGCCGAAGAACGTTACCAGGCCAGCCTGAGCCAACCTGTTGACTCCCTCGACGAAATGCAATCGGACCCGGAGTTGCAGAAGCTGCGCGGCAAAATCTCCGAATTGAAACAGCGCCGTCTCGAGCTGCTCGGAACCTACACGGAACTACACCCCGATGTGGTGCAGATTGATCAGATATTGGCCCAGGCCGAAAACGAACTCAAGGAAGCCAAAGCGAACACGCTGGTTCGCATCAAAACGGCCTACGAAAACGCCAAGCGACGTGAAGAAGAGCTGCGCGCGCGGGTTGAAAAACAGCGCAACGAGGTCGTCACCCAAAATGGCGACGGCGTCATGCAGCGCATGATGCAGGACAACATTGACAACAAAAAGAAGATGCTCCAGGCGTTGCAGTCCACAGCCAAGGACACTGAGATCGGCCTGCGCATGGACCTCAACAACATCACAGTCGTGGACCGCGCCAGCACCCCTGGCGCACCCATCAGCCCACGGGTGAGCTACACCCTCAGCGTTGCCTTTTTCCTCTCCCTTTTTGGCGGTGTCGGTCTCGCCTTTGCACGGGAATATCTCAACACCCGCATCAAGTCCGTCGAAGACGTGGATCGGTTGCTGAACCTCCCGACGTTAGGGATGATTCCCCAAGTTTCGCCCAAAGAACTCAGCAAAAGCAGCGGGTATTACAGCTATGGCGGCGAAACCAGGGCGCTGGCCAAACTGGCCGATGGACGCCTGCTGCCGGCCGATTTCAACATCGGTCTCAGCGCCTTTGCCCTCTCGGCTTCGCCGATTGGGGAAGCCTACCGCCAGCTTCGGACTTCCATCCTGCTTTCTTCATCCGAGGATGTCCGCAACCGCATCATTCTCATCACCAGCAGCCAGCCAGGTGAAGGCAAAACGACAACTTCGTTCAACACCGCCATCTCGCTGGCCCAAACCGGGGCCTCGGTCCTGCTCATTGACTGCGATCTGCGGCGTCCGCAACTCCAGAAGCTGTTTGACAGCTACGGACAGGAACGCACTTTCCAGCCGGGGCTGTCCCGGTATCTCTCCGGGCAGTGCAAAATTGGCGAAATTTTCACGCCTTCCCCGATTCCCTACCTGACGCTCATTACCTGCGGGCAGATGCCGCCCAACCCGGCCGAACTGCTTGGCTCCCAACGCATGCGGTCGCTGCTGGCGTATGCCGTCGAAAAGTTCGACTACGTCATTCTGGACACGCCGCCCATGCTCTCCTTTGCCGACGCCACAATTCTCGCGGCGATGGCCGACAGCGTCATTCTGGTGGTCAACTGCCAACGCTCGAAACGGGAGATTGTGAAACGCACCTGCCGGAAGCTGGATGAAACGAACACCCGCGTCCTGGGCGTGGTTCTCAACGGGATGACCCAGGAACAATCCAGCTACTACGGCTATGACTATTACGGCTACAGTTCCTACTACCGCTACAGTCAGGCAGCAGGTGTCAATGGGGATGGCAAGGCGGGCGGCCGCAAACCGCCTCCGTCGGCATCCGAGGTCTTTGAGCAGCTCAAGGTAGCCTTGAATGAACAGGCGGCAGCAGACGACCATGTGCCACCGGCTCCTGATGCGTCACCAGCCAGTAATTCGTCCAACAATGGGCACAAGGCTGGATAAAGCGGAGGTATCCGGCCATCCCCAGCTCGCATCCCGGTCAACGTGGCTTCCCGGCGGTTTTCAGCCTGTTGGCACTGGCCTATCTGGGAACACTCCCCTGGCTGCCGTATCCGGGCAGCTTTCTTCTGAAGGCCCTGCCGGTGCTGGTCGCCGCCGGGTGGTTGCTGCGTACCGCCCGGTCCACCGGCGGGCGGCGCGTTGGCTACGGACTGCTCTGGTCAGCGCTCGGCGATGTGGCGCTGGCCCTCGATGACCGGTTCTTTCTGGTTGGGCTGACAGCGTTTCTCATCGCGCACATGTGCTACATAGCCGCCTTTGGGCCGGAGGCGCAGCTTCAGCGTGCCCGGTTGTTCCGGGCAGGCGGCGTGGCGGCCTACGGGATGGCGCTGGGCGCGGTTCTGGGGCAGGCCACCAACTGGCAACCTCCCATTCTGCTCTACGCTGTTGTTTTGACCAGTATGGGTGTCACGGCGGCGCTGCGCCAGGGAAGCCGGCTTGTGTTTCCGGGAGCGCTGGCCTTTATGGTCTCGGACAGTCTCCTCGCCTGGGACCGCTTCCTGATACCCCTGCCGCTGGCCCATCTCTGGGTCATGCTGACCTACTATCTGGCACAGGGCCTCATCACTGGTGGTATGCTGGACGACCAGATTTTGCAAGGCAGTGAAGGATACCCGGACTCATGACCGCGTCTGCCACTGACGGCATCAAACTCATCGCTTCCAATCGGGAAGCCTACTTTGACTATTTCATCCGCGAGACGTATGAAGCGGGGCTTGAACTCGTCGGCACGGAGGTCAAGGCCCTGCGCGAAGGCCGGGTCAATCTCAAGGATGCCTACGTCGTCATTCGGAACGGTGAAGCCTGGCTGATGGAAGCACACATCAGTCCATATTCACACGGCAACCGGTACAACCACGATCCCCGGCGCACCCGGCGGCTGCTGCTCCACAAACGCGAAATTGCCAAACTGGCGGCAGCCACTCAGGAACGTGGATTGACGGTCGTCCCAACCAGGCTGTATTTCAAGCGCGGACGCGCCAAAGTCGAAGTTGCCATTGCCAAAGGCAAGAAAACCTATGACAAGCGCGAAACCGAACGCCGCCGCGACCTTGAGCGTGAAACGCGCGCGGCACTCAAGTCACGCCGTTAAGCCCCCACACAGTACGCCCCCGGACTTCACTTCCTTCGATTCAAGCCTGCTATGACCATCCACCGTGTTCTCGTCTGTGGCAACCTGGCCGAAGACGGTCTCAGCATTTTGCGCCAGACACCCAACATTGCCCTCGATGTCAAGCCGGAACTCAAAGAAGACGAACTGGCCGAACTCATTGCCCCCTACCATGCGCTTATTGTGCGCAGCGATACCCGTCCGACGGCCAAAGTCATCGCGGCGGCGGACAACCTCAAGGTCATCGGGCGGGCCGGCACCGGTGTGGACAACATTGATGTCGAGGCCGCGACCAAGCGCGGCATTGTGGTGATGAACACCCCCGGCGGTAACAGCGTCACCACCGCCGAACACACCTTTGCCCTGCTGATGGCTACAGCCCGGCACATTGCCCAGGGCACGATGAGCCTCAAGAATGGCCGCTGGGAACGGAAGAAGCTCGTCGGCGTCGAACTGTCTGGCAAAACCCTGGGGATCGTTGGGATCGGACGCATCGGCAGCCTCGTGGCCCAGCGCGCGGCGGCCTTCGGCATGCACACGGTTGGCTATGATCCTTACCTGACGCGGGAAGCCGCAGCCAAGTTGGGTATCGAACTCGTCGCGCTCGATACCCTGTTTGCGCGCGCCGATTTCATCACCCTGCACGTCCCGCTGACGGATGAAACCCGGCATATCATCAATGCCGACGCCTTCCGCAAGATGAAACGTGGCGTCCGGCTCATCAACTGCGCCCGTGGTGGACTGGTGGATGAGACCGCCCTTGCCGCCGCCCTGCAGGACGGCACGGTGGCGGCTGCCGCGCTCGATGTCTTCGAGGAAGAACCGCCGCCGCCCGATCATCCGCTTCTGGCACTGCCCAACCTCACCTGCACTCCGCACCTTGGCGCTTCAACGATGGAAGCACAGGTGAGCGTGGCCGTCTCGATTGCCAGACAAATTGTGGATTTTCTCGAAACTGGCGTCATCTTTGGTGCCGTCAACGCGCCTTCGGTGAGTGCTGAGCTGATGTCTGAACTACGGCCCTATGTGGACCTTGGCATTAAGCTCGGCATGTTTCAGGGGCAGGCCTTCGGCAGTCACGTACGCCGTCTGGTCATTGAATACAGTGGCAAGGTCGCCGACTTGGACGTGCGTCCCATCACCCAGGCGATTCTGGTCGGGCTGCTTTCAGGGACGAGCAATCGGGTCAACTTCGTCAATGCGGCGCTCATTGCCGAAGAACGCGGCATGGTCGTCTCGGAAACCAAAAATCGCGTCGCCAAGGACTTTGCCAGCCTTATCGCCCTCTGGGCGGAGACTGACCAAGGGGAAAGCGATGTGGCCGGCGCCATTTTCCGTGAGTCCGATCTGCGGATCGTCCGGGTCAACGGCTTTCCCATCGAAGCCATCCCGAAAGGGCACATGCTGCTGTGTGCCAACCGGGACCAGCCCGGCGTGCTGGGGCGGATTTGTTCCACACTCGGCGATGGCGGCGTCAACATTGCCCGGCTCTACCTTGGACGCAAGGAAGTCGGCGGGACGGCCATTTCCCTCATCCAGGTGGATTCACCCGTGCCCGATGAAGTCATGGCCAAGCTGCACGAGATTCCGGCGGTTCTCAAGGCACGGTGTATTCACCTGTAGCGATGTGGCGCAGGTCACACGGCCTGTTCATTTCAAACTAAAGCTCTTCCAGACGGGTGAGCAGCGTGGCGGCCCAGGCCAGTGTGGCGGTGCGTTCCTGTGGGTCCATGTTGTCCCAGGCAGCGTACATCATGCGCATGCGCTGGTTTGGAAACAGCTTGGCACGGTGTCGGTCGAGAAAGTCCCAGTACAGGCTGTTGAACGGGCAAGCACCTTCTCCATGGCGCTGCTTCGGGTTGTAGGCACAGCCCTGGCAGTAATCGCTCATGCGGTTGATGTAGGCAGCACTGGCCACGTAAGGCTTTGTGGCCAGAAAGCCGCCGTCGGCGTACAGTGACATGCCCAACACGTTGGGCAGCGTGACCCACTCATAGGCGTCTATGTACGCCAACCAGAACCACTCGTTGACTGCCTGTGGCAGCACTCCGGCCAGCAGCGCAAAGTTGCCCAGCACCATAAGGCGCTGAATGTGGTGCGTGTGTCCGGTCTGCTGAAGTTGGGTGATGGTTTCCCGGAGACACTGCATCCGCGTCTCGCCATCCCAGTAGTAGTGCGGCAGTGGACGGGTGTCGCCAAAGAAGTTGGCCTGGGCCATTTCCGGCATGCGTAGCCAGTAGATTTGATAGATGAACTCCCGCCAGCCGATGAACTGCCGGATGACGCCTTCCACGGAGTTGAGCCGGGCTTTTCCGGCACGGTACGCCTGCTCGGCCTGCCTGGCCGCTACCAGCGGATCCAGCAGGCCGACATTGACATAAGGTGATACCAGAGTGTGGTACAGCGCAGCCTGCCCGCGCACCATGGCGTCTTCATAGGGGCCAAAAAGATCAAGCCGGTGTTCGATGAAATCCTGGTAGGCATCTTCGGACTCGGCGCGGGTCGTGGCCCAGTGGAAGGGTTCGATGACGCCGTAACCATCAGTGAAATCCCGTCGTACCCAGTCCATCACCTCACGGGTGATGGCATCCGGGGCATAGCGGGGCAGAGGCGGAAACCGATGGTCCGGCGGCGGCACCTGGCGATTTTCCCGGTCATAGTTCCACGTGCCGCCCGTCGGTTCGCCGTCCGGCTCCATCAGCAGCCCCGTCATCTGCCGCATGCGCCGGTAGAAGTTTTCCAGAACGAGCGTTTTCTTTCCCTGCGCCCGGGCGGCAAACGATGCCCGGTCGCTGATGAACATGGTCGTCGGCAGGATGTCAAGTGACAGTCCATGCGCGGCAACAAGGCGTTTCAGGAGTTCGGCAACCCCGTATTCGTTGGGTTCCATGAGCCAGATGCGGCTTGGACGGTGCTGGCGGAGATAGGCCACGAGACCGGCTTCAAAATCGGGCTGTTCACGGTAGTAGTCCACCGTCCACCCTTGGGCGCGCAGTTCTTCCGCATAGTGCCGCATGGCTGAAAAGAGAAAGACGAGCTTCTGCTTGTGGTAGCGCACCCGTCGTGCATGGGCGGCTGACTCAATCATCAGCACCCTGGCTGTGGAGCGTTCCACCCGTTCAAAAGCCGGATGGCAGCGCACCAACTGATCGCCCAGAATCCAGATGGTTTCCATAGCTGACCTGCCTGAATACAGGCTTGACTTTCCGGGGCCCGGATTGGACGCTGGAAGGGAGGTGTGTATTTCAAACCGTTTGAGCTGTGGAGTGCAACCCCGATGCCATCTTCATACGCGACGGCGCAGGATCGCATTCGCCACTACTTTGATACCGTTGGCTTTGAAAAATGGCAGCGTTTTGCGCGCGGTGAAGCGCAAAATCGGATTCAGGCGAGCATTGTCGCCGGTCGTGAGAAGACCATGGCCACGATTCTGGCGTGGGGCGGCAACTGGCAGGGGCGGACTGTTCTTGACGCAGGTTGCGGCACCGGCGCCTTCGCCCGTCGCCTTGTGGACGCCGGCGCGTGCGTCACGGGTGTGGATATTTCAGCCCGTGAAGTCCAGGCCGCCCGTGAACGGGTCCCGGAAGCCACGTTTCACGAAGCGGATTTCTACGGCGTCACCGAGGTCTTCGACACCATCGTGTGCCTGGACAGCCTGATTTACTACGAGGAAGATGACCTGGTGCAACTTCTGCGGCATCTGGGGACGCACACCCGCGAAGCACTCTACTTCACCTTCACGCCCAGCACGGCTTTCTTCAAGGTGATGCATGCTGTCGGAAAGCTCTTTCCCAAAGGCAACACATCCCCGGCCATTGCCCAGATCAAAGCCAGGCGGCTCTATGCGCGCCTGGCGCAGGAAACCTCGCTGCGGGTGCACCGCGCCGTCCATATCAGCTCCAGCTTTTACCAGACCACTCTGGTTGAATTGCGACCCGATGAACTTCCGAGCCAGTGAGCCACTCCGGGACCGAACCGGGACAATAAAACCGGCGTTCCCTGGAAGGATTGACCGGGAAACGCCGGTTGACACGTTTGCGCTCCGGCAGAGCGTCAGGGCGTAGCCTGCACCATGCTGCGCCGCGCTTCCTCAATGGCCGCCTTGGCTTCTCTGACGATTTTCAGGGCGTTTGGCTCACTGGGAATCGTCGCATCGAGCAGGATGAAGCGGCTGCTGTACGTCCGCTTGCCGTCGTCGGCTATATAGGCCCGCAGCTCCCCAAGCGCCTTGGTTTCATAGTTGTTGACGACCACGGCCGTATTTCCCACGGTCTCCAGCGTGAGCAGTGAAGGTTGCGTGTGCCCGACAATCAGGACATCTATCCCTTCGAGTTCCGCCGCCAGTGTCTTGGCCTGGTCGAGGGGCAGGTAGGCCAGCACAACCACCACATCCGCCTGCTTTTTCAGCTCCGGGAGCACTTCCTTGAGCGCCGTGGCGGGGTCACGCCAGACATAGCCGGTACCTTCGCTGGGTGCCTGCTCGCACACCCCGGTAATCCCGATCCGCAGCTTGTGGTTCTTTGGAATGTGCGGTGATTTCACTTCCTTGATGACAAAGCGCGGCAGGGCAATGTGCGTCTTCTCGTTCACGGCCGGCGTGGCATTGGCCGAAACGTAAGCTTTCAGCACGGGAAAATTCGCCGCCGCCTGCTTGGCAGCCTGGGTGGTGAAATACTGGTGCAGTACCCGCAAATCCTGATAGGTCAGGTTGACGGCGTCGAAGGGATAGGCACTATACCCGCGCAGGGCATAGTCGTTCTGAACTAGGACATCCTTGAAGGGGGGATTGAGCAATACCCCCTGGTCGTTGAAGATAGCCCCGACAGAGAGTTCCAGCAGCGGTGTCTCGGCAAAGTTTGCGCGGAACGCCTGCGCCATGGTCACGCGGCGGTGAAGTCCGCCGCTGGGATTGGCCGGGCAGCCACAGGTATCGAGATTGGCGTGCATTTCGCCGGAAAAGTGAATGGCGAAGGCGGCCTTGTCGTCTGTTCCCAGCACATGCGCCGGCACGGAGGGCGTCTGTGCCACGGCTGACCACCACAGCGTACTGCTGCTCAGCAGCCAGGCCAAACCAACCACTACCAATAACCTACGGTTTCGCATAATCATCAACCTCAGAGAAAAGTCACAAACCCTTCCCGGTTTTCACACCGCGCCCGAAGCCGTCCGGCCATTGGAGTTGCGCTTCCGATGCCAACCCAAGGACCACCAGCGCAATCACTGGCTTCCGCCAGTGTCAACCGGGTTCGGGGCTTCAGGGATGCCGGATGAACTGCGAGGCGTTGTTTGTCAGCCCTTCAATCGTTCGTTCGACCGTGCGCCGGAGTTCGTCAACCGGACGGGTGCCGGGAGGCGACGGCAACTTGTTATCGGGTGTTTTCATTTCACGGAGCGACGCAGGCAACGTATCAAGCCACTGTGCGATAGCTTGCATCTCTTTTTGAATGTCATTCACAGAAGGATCATCCGCTCTGGCCTGCTTCTGGCGGTGACGCTTCAGCGCTTCTTTGAGCGCAGCCAGTTGCTCGCCTCTCTTCTTGCAGTTTTGACGCTCAGCATCCTGGCCTGGGATTTGGTCAAGCCGACGTTCGACACTCCGCACCTGCTGCTCGATCTGGTCCAGTTCTTTCTCGACGTCATCCAACGATAGGCCATCAGCCCGTCCAATCCCATCGGCACCGCCCGATTCCACTGGCGGCGGAGTCAGTGGTGGCGTCTCCGGCACAGCCGATGGCAAACCGATGGGTGCCAGCACCGGATGCGGCCGTGGTTCTGTCCTGCCAGTCCGCTCTTTCTCGGCCCGCGACTGTAAGACCCAAATCATGGCCGCAACACCAGCCAGGATAATCACTCCTACGGCCGCCAGCGCCAACAGGACAAAGAGCTTGCCGTTCCTTGACAAACTTTGGGGCGAAGGCATCGTCGGTGACGCCGGCGTTTCCACAGCCGACGCGGTGGGTGACGATGGCAACTCCGATGCCGGCAGGGACGGCCATCGGTCCGCTGAGGTGCTGGCGGCGGGGCCGGTGGTTGGATGCGCCGTCGTCGTTGTCGTGCGGTTACTCTCGGTTGTGACCGTGAAATTGACAAGCGTTGGGTGCCCGCTAGGCAGGTCAGAGGTGGCACGGCCGGCACCAACCGGCATCACATTCTCCCCTGATGGTTCAGAAACCAGAAGTTGGGTCGCACGGGATGCCGAGATGGTATCGGGATCATCCACAGTGGAAAGTCGTGCAATCACCACGGTGATGTTGTCTTCACCGCCCCGGTCATTAGCCAGCTTGACCAAGGCTTCAGCCGCAGCGTCGAGTGAACTGGAGGTAACGACATAACTCAACAGTTCGTGCTCCTCGACCTTGTTGGAAAGGCCATCACTGCACAGCAGCAAGATGTCGTTCGGGTGAATGACTTCTGTGGTGATTTCCGTGTTGACCACCTGTTGGGTGCCAAGTGCCTGCAGGATGATGTTGTTTGGGACATTGACTACCTGACTGACACCGGACTTTTTGACAGCATTGGCCCAGGATTGGTCTTCTGTAAGCTGCCGAATCGTCCCCTCACGAATGAGATATGCCCGTGAGTCTCCGACCTGTGAGACCGTCGCCTCCTGCCCACACAAGTGAACAGCCGTGAGCGTTGCCCCCAGCCCGCGGATGGAGCTTTCATTCTGCGATCGCTCCCAGATGGCCGCATTGGCTCTATCGGCCGCCCTGCGCATGGCTTCGCGTGAGGGCACACCCGCGTGTACCTGGCGCAGCATTTCACGGGCGACAATGTCCACCGCCATTTCACTGGCGACTTCCCCGGCGGCCGCGCCGCCCATTCCGTCACTGACAATCAGCAGAGTGCCCAGCTTACCCAGCCGGTGCTGCGCCACTTCAGGAGACAGGGATGAATCACGGCCCGCCAAACCAAGCCGTTGATTGGTCAGATCAACCACCTGAAGATTGTCTTCGTTTCCAGTCCGCCGCAGGCCAATATCCGTGCGCACTGAAATCGAGACCCACGTTTCTGTCCGACTGGATACAGAAGCCGCCACTCATCCCTCACAAGGCTGAAAAATCCTGCGGGCCTTTAGGTTGCCACTGCCACACCAGGATAGTCCCGCATTTTGGCACCCTACACCTCAAAGCGAAACAACTGTTTTCCGATTAGCAGGATGTCACCGGACTTAAGTGTCACGGGGCCGTCAATTTTCTTGAACGTGCCGTTGCGCGAGTTGTCATCCTGAAGAATAAATTCATCGCCACGGCGAATGATGCGGGCATGCCGGCCGGACATGTAGCCATCATGCGGAAATCGGATATCGCCTGAGTTGCGTCCAATCGTCAGCTCATCCCCCTTGATTTCATAAACTTCCCCGTCTCCGCCGCCTTCCTGGATGAGACACAGACGCGCTACCCGCGTTGGGGGGCGTTCCGACGTACGGACGATGGTCTTCATCAGCGGAGAGGGCAAAGGTGCTCCACAGCCAGCACAGAAACTGTTGGTCGCCGGATTGATTTTGCCGCACTGGTCACAGACAACCGTATCAGCCGCGCCACCGGCTGCCGGGGAACGCGCGATGACCGTGGGTGGCACAGGCGGGGGCACCGACGGTTGAGCCACTACGGTTGGCGGCACAGGCGGCGGTACCGCTGGTTGGGCAACCACAGTCGGCGGAACAACCGGCTGGGCTACGACTGTCGGCGGCACGACTGTCGGCGGCACGGGCGTGGATACAGACGGTTGAGCCACTACGGTTGGCGGCACGGGTGGCGGTACCGCTGGTTGGGCAACCACAGTCGGCGGAACAACCGGCTGGGCCACGACTGTCGGCGGCACGGGCGGCGGTACCGCTGGCTGGGCAACCACAGTCGGCGGAACAACCGGTGGCGCCACAAGCGTCGGCGGAATATCAACCGGAGGTTCCCCCGGCTTTCCGCTGCTTGGAGAAGCCGAGCGCGCTACGGAAGCCGGCTCAGATTTCAATGGAGAGCCACATTGCTGGCAATACAACCAGTCCGCAGCATTTGATGCGCCACATACAGAGCAGGCTATTTCGCCCGTAGTGTTGAGTGTCATGCTCGTCTCACACAGTCTCAAAATATCTCGGTCAGTTGGTTCGGAGTAAAAACCTGACGGATGGCCAGCGATATGATACACCACCTCGGCAAGCTCTTGCTTTCCCCAAGCGTGTGTTTCCCTGAATCTCCCCGTGGGATGGACTATACATACGCTCAAATCGACAAAACAAGCCGAAAAGTATGCCTCTGGGCAACAGACCTACCGGCTGACTGGAGCCGATCCCTGATTATGCTCACTCGCCAGTGAACCTGGCCACAAGAAGTTTTTCTGAACCCAATGATGACACTTTTCGATGAACTGACCTGGCGGCAACTGGTTCAAGACTACACGCCCGATCTCCCCCGGCACCTGACGGAGCACCACCCCCTCACTGTCTATGCCGGCTTTGACCCGACGGCACCCAGCCTGCACGTCGGCAATCTTCTGCCGCTTCTGACCCTGGTGCGCTTTCAGCGCGCCGGCCACCGCCCCATAGCGCTGGCCGGCGGTGGCACAGGTCTCATCGGCGACCCCAGCGGCAAGACGGCCGAACGCCCGCTTCTGGATGCAGACACCATTGCGGCCAACGTGCAGGCTATTGAACGCCTTCTATCCCGGTTCCTTGACTTCTCCGGCGCCAATGCCGCCTGCCTCGTCAACAACCTGGAATGGCTCGGCCACCTGCCGCTGCTGACGTTTCTCCGCGAAACCGGCAAGCATTTCTCCATCAACATGATGCTGGGCAAGGAATCTGTCCGGCGTCGCCTGGAGACAGGAATCTCCTACACCGAGTTCAGCTACATGCTGCTTCAGGCACGCGACTATCTCGAACTGTACGACCGCTATGACTGCACCCTGCAAATCGGCGGCAGCGACCAGTGGGGCAACATCACGGCCGGCATTGAACTCATCCGTCGCCTGCGCGGAAGCAGCGTCCACGGGCTGACCATGCCCCTCATCACCAAGGCCGATGGCACAAAGTTCGGCAAAACCGAACAGGGTGCCGTGTGGCTGACCGATGACCGCACATCCCCGTATGAGTTTTACCAGTTCTGGTTCAACACCGAAGATGCCAGTGTCATCAACTACCTGAAAGCTTTCACGTTTCTGTCGGCTGCAGAGATAGCCGACCTGGAAGCGGCCGTGGCGACAGCGCCGGAAAAACGGGAGGCCCAACGTTCGCTGGCAGCAGCCGTCACGGAATTTGTCCACGGCGCAGCCGGCCTGCGGACGGCGCTGGCGGCCACCAACATCCTGTTCGGCGGGGACCCCATCACGGACATTGATGCGGACACCCTGCTTGCCGTCTTTCACGATGCACCTTCAACTGAGGTCCCGGCGGCGCTGTTTGCCGACGACGGTGCACTGCCATCCGATCTGGCTGTAGCCGCCAGGCTGGTCAGCTCAAAGAGCGAAGCGCGCCGTCTTATCGAAGGGGGCGGACTGTACTTCAACAACCAGCGGGTCGAGTCCGTCCACGCCCGTATTACCCGCGAACGGCTGATTGGCGGGCAGTATGGCGTTCTGCGCAAAGGGGCGCGTACGTATCACCTGCTGCGGGTGGTGGGTACACCCTAACCGGACACGACGATGAACCGCCTGGAAGCCCTCATTCGTGACCGTATTATCCATCACGGCCCCCTGCCCTTTCGTGACTTCATGGCGCTGGCGCTCTACGATCCGGCAGACGGTTACTACACCACCGCCAGCCACCGCATCGGACGCGCTGGCGACTTCTACACCTCCAGCAGCATTGCGGGCCATTTCGGCAAACTGCTGGCGTGCCAGATACAGGCCATCTGGCAGGCCCTGGGGCAGCCGGGGGATTTCACGGTCGTCGAATGCGGCGCTGGTACGGGCGACCTGGCAGCCGACATTCTGACGGCGCTGGCGACGGACGCGCCCCACATCCTGCACTACCTGCGTTATGTCATTGACGAACACAGCCCCGCCATGCGGGCCGCCCAGGCGGCACGGCTGGCGGCTTTCCGGGAACAGGTCAGGTGGCAGACGCTGGATGAGCTGTCAGGCACTCCTGTCACCGGACTGATCTTCTCGAATGAACTTGTGGATGCCCTGCCGGTTCACCTGCTCACCTGCCGCCGGGGACAACATCTCGAAGGGCTGGTGTCAGTCAGCCAGGATCAGCTCTGTCTCGTCTGGGGAACGCCCACCCGCCCCCAGGACTTCATGGCTTACTTGGCCTTGGGTGAAATCGAGCTTGCTGAAGATGAGCAGTGCGAAGTCGCGCTGGACGCTTTGGACTGGCTCACCAGGGCCGCCGCAGCCTTGGGGCGGGGCTATCTCATCACCATTGACTACGGTGACACAGGCCCCCATCTGTCAGGGCGGCTGACCGGCACCATCCGGGGCTTCACGCGCCATCGCCTCGCTGAAGACCTCCTGGCCACTCCCGGCCAACAGGACCTCACCGCCGACGTTAACTTTTCGGCGCTGGTCAACCACGGTATCCGCCACGGTTTGCGATGCGTACAGTTGACGCGGCAGGCCGACTACCTCATCCAGCTTGGGCTGCTTGACCGGCTCGCTGCCGCAACCCGGCCGGAACTTGGACGGGAAGCGCTCCAGGAACGTCTGGCACTCAAGCACTTTCTCGTACCGGGGGGCTTTGGCGACCGGTTCAAGGTGCTTGTCCAAAGCAAGGGAAGTGAACTGCCAGCCGGCTTACCGGCCCCCCGGTCAGCTTTTACAGGCGGGTGGAAAGCTCCCGCAGCAGTGGATGAATGACCAGTGTGCGCGCTTCATCATCGAGGGTGTGTACCAGACAGTTGGCAGCCGCCAGGAACTGATAGAGTGCCTGGCTCGCTGGCGTGTCCGCGCCGCTCCTGAGAAGGTGAATGGCTTCATCAAAGGCCACGGGCGCGCGCCGCAGACATTCTCGCAACAGTGACACCATCACCGCCTGGCTGGCAGCAGGCAACAACATCTCAAAGTTGATGCGCAGATACGACGGCAGACCATAAGCCACCTGCAAGACAAGGTTGACAGCGGCAGCCTGTCCCTGCGTCCGCTCGACAATCAGCCCGCCTTCATCGGCGCTAACCTCATAGCGTGCCACCTGGGCGAAATAACCAACGACATCTTCCGGGTCAAAACGCAAATCCGACTCGGTGACATCGAGACGTGTCACCCGGCTGCGACCGGCACGTTTGAAGATCGGCGTACGTTGTGTTGCAATGATGAGCTGCACAGGCGGCGGCAACTCAGCCGCCACCTGCTCAATCAACTGATTGATGGCCGGGACATCGGCAACGTGCTCGAAGTTGTCCAGCACCAGGGTTTCGATACCCAACTCGCGCATGCTGCTCACCACAAGCTTGACAGCCGAACGAATGTCCTGAGTATCCAGAACCTGGTAGTCGGGCACGATTGGCAGGCGGTAGAGCGCCGCGCAAACGTTGGCTATGAAGGTATTCAGGGCAGCATCGGCAGCATCCAGTGCCAACCAGCCGACTTGTGCCCCGGAGCGATGCGTCACGGCACTCAGCAGGGTCGTCTTGCCGTACCCGGCCGGCGCCTCGATGACCACGAGGGGCGTATGGAAATGATTGGCCAGCAGGTTGTTCAGATAGGCCCGGTGGTAAGTCCGCGCGTGCGGCCGTACCGGTGACGACTTCGATTGCGGCGGAGACTCAATCACCATGAGATGACTTCCAGCCACACACACACTGCCGACGCACATCCGGCACGGTGAAACCAACCGGGTTACGGCCGTCTATTTGATGACCAACACCGGGCAGTGTGCCCGATGCATGACGCGATCACACACGCTGCCGAGCAAAAACGAAGCAATCGGCCCACGCCCACGACTCCCGACGACAATGACCTCGAACCCTTCGTTTTCCGCCACAGAAACGATGGTCGCGGAAGGAGTGCCGATTTCATAGCGGGTGACAAAGGGCACGCCAAACGGTTTCAGGACTTCCGCCGTGCGCTCCAGAACCGCATTGGCGGATTCCCGCTGGAAACGCTCCACCTTTTCCGGGTCAATACCCAACTCATAACCGGGCAGGCTGATGTAGGCCATTTCATTGAATGGCTCCATCACAAACAGCAGTGTGATGGAGCCGTTGGTTTTGCTGGCCAATTCACCTGCGGCCCGGGCCGCTTTCAACGCCGTCTCAGAGCCATCGGTTGCCAAGAGTATTTTCTCAAACATACTTCCCCCTTATCGGCAGGCAGTGCCCCTGACTGCCAGTGGCAGATTTCGTCAAAGCTCAGGATTTCTTGCCAAAGACCTTGTTCCACCAGCCTCCCAACCAACTTTTGGAGGGGCGTGTGGTGTCCGAGGTCTCATCTGTCACCGAACTGGATTGTTTGGCAAAAGCGGCTGAAAGCATTTCCTGGGTCTTTTGCTTGTAAACAGACTGCAAGCCCCGGAAAAAGTCCATAGCCGTGGCATACCGCTGTTCGGGATTGGCGTGGAGTGCTTTGGCAAAGACGCCATCCAACCCGGCAGGAAGGGACGCAACGTAGGTCGTCACCGAAGGCGGAGGCTTCATTTTCAGCTCCAGCATCTTTCGCAGATCGTCGTGCTGCACTGGGGGCTGCCCGGTCAGCAGTTCATACGTCATGACGGCCAGGCTGTAGAGGTCGGCCTGGGGCGTCAGGGTCATCCCCATGAGATGTTCCGGTGCCATGTAAAGGGGTGTCCCAAAAACCTGTCCGACGGCCGTCAACTGGGAAACCTGTTCGTCAGGCTGGAGCAGCTTGACGATGCCAAAATCAAGGAGTTTGACAACCTGGCGGCCGTTGAGTTCCCCCACGAGCACATTGGCCGGCTTGAGATCACGATGCAGGAGGTTTTTGCCGTGGGCCAGTTCGAGCGCGTCACATAGCGGCTCCAGAATGGCAAGGCACTCTTCGAGCGAGAGCTTCCCGACACGGGACAACCGGGCCGCCAGGGTTTCCCCGGCAACGTACTCCATGACCATAAAGAGCAGCCCATCGGGCGTCTTGCCAAAGTCCTGCACCCGGACGATGTTGGGGTGCATAAGCTGGCCGCCAATCCTGGCCTCGCGCTGAAAACGCTTGACCAGCGCCGGATCGGAGGTCAGCGCCGGGGAAAGCACCTTGATCGCCACCGGGCTGCCCAGCGTCAGGTGGGTGGCCAGAAAGACAGCCCCCATCCCCCCACTTCCGATCATCTTCTCGACGCGGTAGCTGTCGTTGAGGGTTTGTCCGATGAGGGATTTGTAGGACTCCACCGTGCCCGACGTGGACATCATTCCCCTCCCCCCTTGGGATCGGCCGCAACCCGGAAGCCCAGCCGATTGTTGGTAAAGTCCGGTTTCTGAGGAAAGCGGTAGGTGACACCTTCGTTTGGATTTTCACGGTTATCCCGGCCACGAAAGATACGCAGGTCGG
>Ga0308389_1000596_pt1 | contig 26504 bp, 23 predicted proteins | sample Hotspr2Sample148_FD_202362 | JGI IMG/M metagenome (GOLD analysis project Ga0308389, IMG submission 202362) | Hot spring phototrophic mat microbial communities from Mushroom Spring, Yellowstone National Park, Wyoming, United States - 20040719_148 ... | reverse complement strand
ATAAACAACTAAAAGAATTCCATCTTATATTTAAGCACAATCTGAAAATCATTTTTACAAAAAAAATTAGTATGCTAAAAAATAGATTTCATAAATCAATTTTTAGAGGTTCCCTTAAATTGTTTGAGAGAACAATAATTCAGAAAATATTTAATAATTTCATTGCCATAATGAAAATTGAAACTATAAGAACGGCTTTAATAAGTTCCTCACCTTTTTTAACAGAAAGTTTCGCGCCCCACCAACCACCAAATGCGTTTCCAGCAGAAAGACTTAATCCATAAAACCAATTTACATTGTTTGTTAGGATAAAAACCAGAAGAGCTGGAATTGTAAACACGAACACAACAAAAACTTTGTCCATATTAACACGAATTAAATCCAGTTTAAGCGCATTATGAAGTAACGCCATAATTATAAAACCAACTCCAATCTGAAGGAATCCGCCATAGAAACCAATTGCAATCATTGATAAGAATAATTTCCAGTTTACCTTAAAGTCATCCGAAATTTTTTTCTCACGCTTCTGAGGAATTATCATTGTAATAATGAGCAGTATCATTATTATGCCGAGAACTTTTTCAAAAGCTTCATTTGAAATTCTAACAGCGAAAATTGCTCCTGCAATTGCACCAGGTAAACTAAGTAAAGATAGAATCAGACTGTTTTTTAATTCATAATATTTTTCTTTCTTGAATGAATAAACAGCAGAAACATTTTGAAAAATTATTGCAACACGATTGGTTCCGTTAGCAACAGAAGCATCCAATCCAAGAAATATTAACGGAGGTAAAGTAAGAGAAGAACCTCCACCGGCATTGACATTTATGAAAGCAGCAATTGCACCAACGAAAAATAGAATCAAAACAGAAATTATATCTGCCAAATAATCTCCAAATTTACTTGGGTAAAGTTAAGTATTGCTTTTATAAATTTTAATAGTTTATTTCTGAGCAAAGTAAATGTTATTTTAGTTAAAAATATTTCACTTTATTGAATTGAAGTTGACTATTTTAAAGACTATATTTGGTCAGAAATTTAAGGAGAAATTATGAAATTTAGTGAATCAGTAAAACCTGTAAGCTATCTTAAGGCTCATATTTCAGAGATAATAAATGACTTGAATAAAAACAACAAAACTTTGTTAATTACTCAGAACGGCGAAGCAAAAGCTGTTTTACAGGATGTAAAAGTTTATGAGCAAACTCAGGAAGCAATTGCGTTGTTAAAAATAATTTCACTAAGTGATGCTAACCTTAAGCAAAAAAAGTATAAAAGCGTGGATAAGTCTCTTAAGTTATTGAAAGCTAAAATTAAAAATATACAGAAAGACAAATAATGAAATACAGCATTTTCATTCTTGAAGATGCCGAAAGAGATATATTAGAGATTTATCGTTACATAATGATTAATGAATCGAAAAATTGTTCTCTAATCATTTGTGTCCAAAATAAGCTTAAACCTGATCAATAAACTCTGATTTTATTTCAAAATAAAATAAGTTCTTTTTTATTTGAATCTATTATAAAAAGTATTGCTCTATTATCATTCACAAGATTTAATTAAATGTGGCTAAAGCCCTTAATATCCTAATCTTTATTATTTCAGTTGGATAAATCCAACTGCAATGGATAAAAAATAAATATAATCAGAATTTATTGCAGTTCACTTCAGTGAACTGAAAAAAATTAAAAGAAGATACAGGCTTTAGCCTCATAAATTTATTTTGGACAAATGTGGTGCTGATAAATTTTTTGATTCTATTTATAAAAAAATTATTTCTCTAAAAACTCAACCTGAAAGAGGGCATTGTCCAAAAGAACTTAGATTGTTAGGCATATTTGAATATTTCGAAATAGTACTTAAACCTTACAGAATTATTTATAGAATTATTGACAAAAAAGTTTTTGTCTATTGTGTGATTAATGGAAGACGATACCTTCAAAAATTGTTACAAGAAAGATTATTGAGAACAAATATTTAATAAAATTTCTTGAAAAACTTAAATTCAAAATCAAAATTCGTATTAGTTCCACTTTCATTCCCCTTATTGTTGTGGATTATCCATCTTCTTTCGAGATTGATTGATATTTATCCATACAAACTTGGTGTTTTACCGCGTCATCTTGATGGCTTAATTGGAGTTATTACTTCACCTTTAATACATTCAGATTTCTCACATCTAATTTCAAACACAATTCCACTTGCTGTAATGGGATTGGGAATTTTCTATTTCTATCCAAAAGCTGCTTATAAGGTTTTTGCATTCGTTTATTTTTGCACCGGACTTTTTGTTTGGCTTTTTGCTCGCGAAGTTTATCACATTGGCGCAAGCGGAATTGTTTATGCTTTTGTTTCTTATTTGTTCTTCAGCGGAATTTTCAGACGCGATAATAAATCTATTACTCTTTCTTTGATTGTTGTTTTTTTGTATGGCGGACTTGTCTGGGGAGTTTTACCGGGTACGGAAGGAATTAGTTGGGAATCGCATCTCTTTGGTGCGGTTACTGGTATTCTTGCAGCATTTATTTTTAGAAAGTCTGATCCAATCAAACATTATGATTGGGAAGATGAAGAATCGAATGTCCCTGTCAAAGATTTAGAAGTATCCTATGACCCTGAAAAAAATAAATTCCTTGATGAATTTTGATTTTACCTCGTGTTTTGTTGGCAGTAAACTATTAAACAAAGTCCACAAAGAGAATTTTATTTTCATCAATATTATATGATTGCTGTTGACAGAAGAAAGGAATTGCAGACAGATTACGCAGATTTTACAGATTAACGCTGATGATGGTAAAATAGCGGAACGGACAGGAGTCCGTTCCCTACGATGAAATAAAACAATTCAACATTCAAAACTCATAATTGAAAATTGAACATTGAACATTTTCGCGAAGTGAGACATATCAGTGTAAATCAGTCGCATCTGTGTTTTCAGCGTGCATTTTTTTTCGTCTTTATGCAAAATCTAACTTCACAAAAAATTTAACTTGAATTTGAATTAACTTTTTCTTATTTAGCATTTAGATTTTAATTATACATTGAATGATAAACTATAGTCTAAAAATCATTTTTACTTTGGCAGGATATTTCTCTCTCTCTCTGTTGGGCGGAGCGAAGATGAGAGAATGTGTAATTATATTACCACAATAATTTTATGAAGCACACAATGCTTCAGCAAATGAACACAACAAAAACAACTTCCTCTTTTTCTTTTATTCCAGTAAATCAAACAAAGAATATACAACTGGTTTTACATAAGATAACTAAATAGTTAACTTTTTATTTTATTTTAAGAACATCACAAGAGAGACCAAAATGAAAAAGAAGGTATTAATATTGATTTTAACAACCTTATTAAATGGAATTACAATATTAGCACAGAATTATGGAGTGTGGAGAGAAATTGATTCGATGAATATTGCCAGAGTTGGACACGCGATGGTTGTTTTGCCGAATGGTGACGTGCTGGTTAGTGGCAGTGAAGCAGACAGTATCCAATCAAGCGCTGAGATTTATGAATTCTCAACAGGTAAATGGCGTTATACCTCACCAATGAATGTTCCAAGAGCTTTACATAACCTTGTTCTATTAAATACAGGAAAGGTCCTTGCAATTGGCGGTTATAAAGAACAAAGCTGCGAATTATATGATCCACAAACAGAAACGTGGACAATGACTGATTCAATTCCAACATTTCGATATTTTGGACAATCTGTAACTGAACTTACAGATGGCAGGATAATGGTTGCTGGTGGATTTTACGTTGATACAACTACTTGGGATTTTATAATTCTCAAAAATGTGGATATATATGATCCCATCTCTGAAAAATGGATTAATGCTGCACAAATGAATCATGAAAGGTATGGACACACAGCAACTTTGCTTAATGACGGGAGAGTTTTGGTTACTGGTGGTGAAACTTATAATTTTACAACTGAACAGTGTGAGATATATAACCCTAACACAAATAGCTGGGAACTCACGGGTAATATGCAAGAAGAGAGGTCTGATCACGCTGCTTTACTTTTAAGCCAAGATAGAGTATTTGTTTGCGGGGGTGATGGAATGGCTCCCTGGCAAAATAGTTGTGAGGTTTATAATATTAATCTTGGTACTTGGAGTTATGCCTTTAATATGTTGGCATACAGGTCGAATCCAAAAATTTATTTTCTGGAAAAACTCAATAAGTTGCTTATTCTGGGTGGTGATATATTACCCTTTTCAACTGAAGATACGTGGGAGATTTTTGATCCCAATATCTTGCAACCAGAATTCCTCGAATCTTTTCCAATTAATCAATTCTTAGTTGATAATAATGTTAAGCTATTAAATGGGAATATTTTTCTTGCCGGAAGCGAGGAGTATGATTTTACTCCTCTGCCATATCGTTGGCCAACAAAAAGGTGTTGGATATTTGATGTTACTACAGATGTAAAAGAAGATAAGAAAACATTAATGAGCTATAAATTGAATCAGAATTTCCCCAATCCATTCAATCCACAAACAACAATCAGTTACGAACTGCCTTTTAATGCATATGTTAAATTGATTGTTTACGACATTCTTGGTAATGAGGTTGAATTACTGGTAAATGAGTTTCAGTATGCTGGCACATACGATGTTAATTTCAAAGCAAAAAATCTCTCAAGTGGTATCTATTATTATCGTCTCACAGCAATGGAGACAGAGAAAAGTAATGGTATTACTTTTCAACAAACAAAAAAAATGATCCTCCTGCGTTGATATAGCAGAGGATAAATCTTAATCTGATAACACTTAAAAAGGGAGAAAACAATGAAAACAAGATATATTCTTTTCATAAGCCTTACAATTACTGTTTTAGTAAACGGTTTATTGTTCGGGCAATTGGTTCAGATAACAGAACCAAATATGATGAGTGAAGCAAATATTTATGAAGATCAGAACGGCACTCGTTATTCAGAACTCGTAACTTTCAAATTCAAGTACAAAATGGTTAATATGAACAGGGGCGAAGTGATTGTTAATGAGAATGAAATTTTATATCCCGCTTTCAGACAATTACTCAATAATTTGAGGAAACAGTTTGGAAATTTTGTAATTAAAAAGGCTATACCAGATGTAATCTGGGGCGATACTATCGGGGTTAATAAAAGAACAAATCAAACAGTAATAGTTAATGATCTTTCACAGATATACAGAATTATTTTTAGTAATCCTGTTCCAACCGAACAAGTAGTAAATATTTTGAATACTCATTCAAACGTAAAATATGCCGAAGGTCCAATAATTGCCTATTTAACAATATCTCCAAATGACCCCTGGTATTTAGATCAAAATTATCGTTGGTCTTTTAATGTTATTAATGCTGAAACTGCCTGGGATATTACTAAAGGTTCACCATTAATAGGAATAGGTATGAGTGATTATTTCGGAGGAGTATCTCAATTACATGAAGACTTAGGCAGTAAGGTGGTTTGGCATAATCTTACCAGTTTTGGAAATCACGGTATCATTACAGCTGGGGTAGCTGGTGCATTAACTAATAATAGTACTGATATTGCAAGCCTAGGATGGAATCTAAATTTATTGCTAACTTCTTGGACTTTACAAGGAATAAGAGATTTAGTTCGATATGGTGCCGATGTAATTAATTTTAGTTGGATTACAACTTCACCATCTGCTTCATTAATAGATGCCATTCAATATGCATTACAGCACGGAAGAGTTTGCGTAGCATCGGCTGGTAATGATTGGCCTACTCCGCCAGTTGTGGTTTACCCCGCAGCATATAATTTCGGAGACTTAGGTCAGGTGATAGCGGTAAGCGGTACTGAAATGGTAAATGGAATAGAAAGGTTTATTCAGGGCTTCAATTATAGTCCGGGCACAGACCCTATAAATGATCCTACAAATGCATTTATTGATTGTGCGGCACCAGGAGCGAATTATCGCGGCTTAAGTGATGTTTCTCCAACAGGCACAAAACATATATGGAAGGGTACTTCCATTTCAGCTCCTTTTGTAAGTGCAATGATAGGTTTAATGCTATCGGTTAACAGTACACTAACACCAAATCAAATTTATGAGATAATAACAAGAACAACGGACAAAATAGGTGCAAATCCATATAATTCCATTGGTTGGAATCAGTATTTGGGATATGGAAGAATTGATGCAGCAAATGCAGTTAATGTAGCTACAGGCGCCCCATCAAAACCAAGAGGATTATCTGTAAATATCAGTTCAAATAACCACCCATACTTAAGTTGGTCAATAAATCCTGAAAATAATATAATCAGCTATGTAGTTGAGAAGTATATTACACAGGAGAATGGCTGGCAATATTATGCACAGACAACGAATAATTTTTTTGAAGATATGAATGAATCATACTGCCCTCCAGGCCAAGCATGTGGTTCACATCCAGTAAAATATCGAATAAGAGCAATAAATAACATAAATAAAACTTCCTTACCATCCTTATCAGTTACAACTGATGTAAGAGGATATTATCTGGATAAAAAATTTTCTAATACTTCAGATTTAGTAAAATTTAAATTATTCGATAACTACCCAAATCCATTTAATCCCACAACAAAGATAAGCTGGCAGTCGCCGGTAAATGGACAACAGACATTAAAGGTATATGATGTACTTGGAAGGGAAGTAGCAACATTAGTAGATGAATATCGTGAGGCAGGGAGTTATGAAGTAGAGTTCGATGCAACGAATCTACCAAGCGGAATGTACATTTATCGATTACAGTCAGGCAATTATTCAGATGTAAAGAAGATGATATTGAGCAAGTAAATTAGTTAAAAGGGATGATATCTATTGAAAAGATGTCATCTCTCTCTTTTTTACACTGCGGCTTTCTTGCATTTTCTCTGTAGTTCTCTGTGAAATAAACAATGAATTTTTGATAGAAGGGTTTTATCAGAACCTTATTGAGTTTTTTATTTTCAAAAAGATTTCATCTCTTATCACTCAAAAATTTAACTTGACTTTAAGATAAATTTTTTGCTATTTGGAGGTGAGATTTTTATTGGGTGATGGGTGGAAAATCTTAACCTAAAAATTCTTCTTACTATTGCACGATCCGTCAGCCGACGGATTACTCTCTCTCTGTTGGGCGGAGCGAAGATGAGAGAATATGTAATTATATTACCACAAGAATTTTATGAAGCACAGGATGCTTCAGCAAATGAACACAACAAAAACAACTTCCTCTTTTTCTTCTTTTCCAGTAAATCAAACAAAGAATATACAACTGGTTTTACATAGCTTAAGAAAAATAAGCGTTGTCACCCTGAGCAAAGTCGAAGGGTCTTTCCCTAATACTTTTTAAATGAGGTTTGAAAGAATGAGTAAAATATTTATTTGTCTTTTGTTTGCCATTAACTTTTTTTCTTTCTCACAATCACAATATCAGAGCAGAGAAGAAAAACTGGAGCAATTAAAAAGCCGTCAAGAAATTAAGTTTACAGAAATAGAACCCAACATATTAAAAATAGAATACCCAAATGGTAAAGTGCTGTACAAAAACATCGGTGATTACCAGCCCTCACTCGACTACCAACACCCTACAACCTACAGCCCTTACTTTGACAGCACAATAATAGACCTGACAACTATAGACACAAGTCTTTACTGTCATAAATACCGTTTTTGGCAGGAAGTACCGCTAACTAATTTTGACTTTAATCATCTTAGAATTGGTGATGTAAATAATAATGGTAAAACAGAGCTATATGGTTCGAGAAAATTCTTTGAGACACCTCAAGAACCGATAACGATATATGAATTAAATAATAATAATGTATTTACTTTTACCTATCAGTACGATTCAGTCGGATACAGCTGGAATATTTATGATTACGATAATGACGGGAGATTAGATGTTCACTTCTTGGGGTTTAGTGGTGATCAAAGATTTTTCATAAAAGAAAATGAAAATTCATTTGCGACGATACTTAAAACATCATTTATTCCTTATGATAGCACATACCAGGTGAATGATCCCAAGCTGGGAGATTTTGATGGAGATCAGAATACTGAACTTCTTTTTGCTGCTGGAGCAGGTCGTGGTAGTATGCATATCTTTGAATACAATATGATAACAAATACATTTGATTCTGTTTATCGTTATCAGATTAGGGAGCAACGCCAGCTTGAAGTATCGGGTTTTTCAGTTTCAGATTTTGATCTTGATGGAAAAACGGATATAGTATTTGGTACGGGTTCAGGAGCGGTTCATGTTGTAGAAAATCAAGGGAATAACCAGTTTGATCATGTATGGCTTGGTTATATTGAATCCTACAGCGCTTATATACATACTTGGTCTAATGACATAGATGAAAACGGGAAACCAGAGTTTTGGGTACTTGGAGATGCTTATTATGGAGGGATACCAATAACAAAACTTACCATATTTGAAACAAATGGTAACAACAGCTATCAAGCGGTTGGAAGGGTTGATTTGGTTGGGGTATTTTCCTTTTATGCAGGCACATTGCAGGCAGTTGATATTGATCACGATGGAATAGATGAAATTGCAGTTTGTATAGATGATAATTTTTTAATTCTAAAGTTTGTTGGTAGTAGAAATCATCATACTTATGAAGTCTTTTATATAAAGAAAAATGAACTCTCTGCAAATGGGGAAAACAGTGTTTACTTTGGTTCGGTTTTATATGATTTGCTCAATAATGGCGAAGAAAATATTTTGATTTCTATGGACCATATTATCAATATTGGTGGAGGAAATGTTCAAGCAAAAAGATTCACTCAAATTTACAAACCAGATTCAACACTATCAGTAAAAAATCACTCTACTATCTATTCTGAATTCTTTAAACTATCTCAAAACTATCCCAATCCATTCAACCCCACAACAAAGATAAGTTGGCAATCACCGGTAAATGGACAACAAACATTAAAGGTATATGATGTACTTGGAAGGGAAGTAGCAACATTAGTAGATGAATATCGTGAAGCAGGGAGTTATGAAGTAGAATTCGATGCAACGAATCTACCAAGTGGAATGTACATTTATCGATTGCAGTCAGGCAGTTATTCAGATGTAAAGAAGATGATATTGAGCAAGTAAAGTATATCAAAAGATGACATTTTTTTCCTTTGTGAACTTTGTGCAGACTTTGAGGGCTTTGTGGTTAAAAAGTTCTATTACCACAAAGTTCACGAAGAAATTACACAAAGGTCACAAAGGAATAGCACACAAATGACGCAGATTTTAATCAGTTATCAATTTAAAATGTAGGGAACTATCTCCTGATTGTTCCGAAAAGAAAAAAGGTATGTAAAAGAGTCTGTTCCCTACGATGAAATAAAACAATTCAACATTATTTATATTTAGGAGCGAGGACGCTCCAATTACTTTTAAGCTCACCCACTAATCACAATGCCACAAAGATTAATAGAAATATTTTTATATTTACAATAAAATCAGAGAGAAATAAAATGAAGAAAACTACTTCTGAAACTCGTTTATACCGAACCGAAATGAATGATAAAATTCTTAATTCTGGTTTTAAGGATTTTAACAAATTTTTTGCACTCGATAATAAAGCTTATGTTGATGGTGTCCTTCCGGCTAAAACAAAAGAGCTGATGGGACTTGTAGCTTCAATGGTGCTGCGTTGCAATGATTGCATTTTTTATCATATAGATCGCTCAATTCAGGAAGGTGCAACAAGAGAAGAACTCTATGAAACTTTTAACATTGCTCTAATTGTTGGCGGCTCGATTGTTATTCCGCATTTAAGATATGCTTTTGAGATGATGGAAGAGGTTTTTAAAGATAAAGAGAAAGAGAAAGAGAATGAGAAAGAAAAAGTTTAAGTTAAAGTAAAGTTTAGGTTTAAGAGTAAGATTTAGAGAAAGAGTTTTATTTTTTATGAAATATTTAATTATTCCAAAACGAATTGTAACCAATAATCTTAACGATACAATATTATCAAATCACGCTGTTGAAATTATTGACGGAAAAATCTCTGCAATTTATGATTTGAAATTTTTCGATAAGGAAAATTATAATGCTGAAATACATTATTATCCTGAACTGACACTTTTACCGGGATTTGTTCAAACACATATTCATCTTTGTCAGACTTTATTCAGAGGTTTAGCGGATGATCTTCAATTACTTGATTGGCTTCAATACAGAATATTTCCTTATGAAAATGCTCACAATGAAAATTCTTTGAGAGCTTCAGCAAAAGTGGGAATTAATGAATTGCTTCGCAGTGGAACTACTTGCATTCTTGATATGGGAACTTTAAGGCATCAAGAAGTAATTTTTAACGAATTAATCAAATCTGGTTTAAGAGCATTTGCAGGAAATTGTCTGATTGATGAAAATGATTTGTTCCCGCAATTCAAATCCACAACCAAAGAACAACTAGATTATACATATTCACTTGCAAAGGAATTTCATAATAAAGAAAATGGTAGAATTAAATTCGGATTTGCACCAAGATTTGTTTTGTCTTGTACTGAAAAACTTCTTAAAGAATCTTTTAATATGAAAAAAGATTTCGTCGGAGCAGTCTATCACACACATTCATCAGAAAATAAAAATGAAATTGCAGAAGTCAGAAAAAGATATGGCAAAGAAAACATCGAATATTTTCATTCAATAGAAACGATAGACGATCATTCTGTTTTTGCTCATTGCATTCACACAAGCGAGAATGAAATTCAGATAATGAAACAAACTCAAATCCGAGTATCACAGTGTCCTTCTTCAAATTTGAAACTTGCATCCGGAATTGCTAACATTCCACGGTATCTCAAAGAAGGAATTTCAGTTTCACTTGGTGCTGATGGTGCTCCGTGCAATAATAATTTAAGTGCAATAACTGAAATGCGGCTTGCAGCATTAATTCAGAAGCCAGTTCACGGAGCAACCTCAATGGATGCAAAAACTGTATTTAAACTTGCAACTATTGAAGGCGCAAAAGCGTTACATCTTCAGAATGAAATTGGAAGTATTGAAGTTGGGAAGAAAGCAGATTTAGTTTTGATGAATCTGAATTCGCCTTTTAATTCATACATTGAATCTGATGATAGTATTTTTTCGGATATTGTTTATTCATCCGGAGTGAACAATATTCACTCTGCAATTGTTGAAGGGAAATGGTTAGTTAAAGAATATCAATCTTTGGTTTATGATGAAGCTGAAATTGTTAGGGAAGCAAATTCAGAATTAAAAAAACTTTTGAATAGAGTTTAATTTGAAAAAAATTATTATCGCTACAAAGAATAAAGGCAAACTGAACGACATCAAAGAGATATTTAAAGATTACGATATAGAAATATTATCATTCCTTGATTTTGATAAATCTCCTGATGTTGAAGAAACAGGAAAAACATTTGAAGAAAATGCTAAGTTAAAAGCTAAAGCTTGTTTTGATGAATATGGAATACCTTCAATTGGTGATGATTCAGGATTAGTTGTTGAACAATTAAATGGTGCCCCTGGCATTTACTCTGCAAGATACGCTGGTGAAAATGCGAACGACTTTCTGAATAATGAAAAACTTATTAAAGAAATTCAAAAATTTTCCGAACCACACAGAGCAAAATTTGTTTGTGTTGCAAGCTATTATGATGGTGAAAAATTTATCAGTGCGTATGGTGAAGTAAATGGAAGAATCATTACTGAACCGAGAGGAAACAATGGCTTTGGATACGATCCACTGTTTATTCCTAATGGTTATGATAAAACTTTTGGTGAATTTTCTTTAGAAGAAAAAAATAAAATCAGTCATCGTTCAATGGCATTTAAAAAACTTTACAAGAAATTAGTTTCAGTTTTATGATAAAATATTATTTAATTCTAACATTTATTATTGGCTTAATTTTAATATCTGGTTGTTCAGAAGAAAAATTACCAACTCCTCCAACAATGGATATTGAAGCATTTCCATCAGAAGCAGGAACAAATTATACTTATAATGTTTCTTTCGGACAGCCAAATTCAATTATTGGAATAAAAAAGTCTCGTGTCTTACCCAAAGCCAACATTAAATTAAATTCAGGTAACGTTTTGATTTATCAACCACAGTTAGATTCAATTATTTTTCAGGGTAATACTTTAGTTGATACTACTTACTTTCGTAAAACATCAAGTGGTGTTTTCTATTTTATTGATACGACAGGATTTTCTCAATTAGTACCAGATAGTTTGAAAAGTTTTTTGACAATTGATACAGAATCGAGAATTTTATTTTTCCCGCTTTCATTAAATCAAACCTGGCCTGTTTATCAGGTTGATATTAAAGTTGGAGGCATACCGATTTTTTCTCCGATTAGAACATTTGCTAAAGTAGTAGATTTTTATAAAATGGATTTTGTTGTGCGAAATTCAAAAATCACTTCTAATGTTTATAGAATTGAATATAATCTTGACATACAGTTAAGTCCCGAAGGTCAAGTTGAAAGACAAACTGCTATTGCACATTTTGCAGCAGGGATTGGATTTATTAAATGGGAAGGGCAGTCAAATGTAGTTAATTTGGTAAAGGGAACAACATTTAATTATCCGTCAGAATTTATTCTTGAAGAATTATCTTCTTACTTTATACCCTAACTACTTTTCTGCAATCAGTGTTTGCACTATTCCGAAAGTAAAATGATAAACATCAATTTTTCTGAATCCTGCCTTCTGAAGGAGTTTTACTAAATCTACTTTCATATCAAATTCTTCAACTGATTCAGGAAGGTAAGAGTAAGCTGATTTGTTACCTGAAATCAATCCACCAATTGTAGGCAAAATCTTTTTGAAGTAAAATCTGTAGAACGAAGCAAAGAATTTATTTTTGGGCATTCTAAATTCAATAATAGTTGCTTTGCCATTCGGTTTAAGCACACGATAAAAAGAATTAAATCCTTCCTGAATGTTAAAAAAATTTCTAACTCCGAATGCGACTGTAATATTTGTAAAAGTATTATCCTTAAACGGCATTTGTTCTGCGACCATTTGAACATTGTTACCTATTATCCAATTACTCTTTTTATTGAAAAGTGAGAGCATATTATGAGAAAAATCAGCGCCGATAATTTTTTCAACGCCTAATTTTTTAGCTTCGATTGCTACATCACCAGTGCCGCAGGCAACATCAAGCAGGAATGAATTTTTATTCAGACCTGTTAAACGAAGAGCTTTTTTCCGCCAACGTTTATCAATTCCAAAACTCAGAAGATGATTTAATAAATCATATTTCCCCGAAATGTCATCGAAAATATTTTTTATTTTATTTTTCTTATCACTTAACATAAAATTCTTACTCTTACAGTTACTCTTACTCTTTCTCTTAAGTAAAACCTCTCAATATTTCCCAAACTCAAACTCTTCTTTTCCAATTTTTCTTTGCCACCAATTGAAAATGTGGTATCCGCTCCACATAGAAAAAATCATAAACACAGCTCCGCCGATCAAATCAATTACATAATGATACCATAAATAAACTGTTGCAACAATTAGAAGAGTTCCAATTGGGACGATAAAATATTTAGTTCTCGATTTTAGTTTGATAGAAAGGTACATAACAATCAATGTTATCATAGTATGACCACTTGGGAAAACATCACGCTGAACGACTTCTGCGGGGTTGGAAGTTCCTGCAGGAATACTCTCTACGGTATTTACAATCTCTCTTAAATAATTTGTAAGAAACAAACCCGGCAATTGTTCATTTACCAATTCAAAATTGTGCAATGTAAAACGAGGACCGATTCCAGGTAAAGTGAAATAACCAAGATATGAAAGAAAGAAACCATAAATAACTGAGAACACAGCAAAGTCAACTGCAAGTAATCTTTTTTCTTTGAGTAGTGATAATGCAAGTATTATTGGCAGTAAATAAAAAGTATTATAAGTTATTTGTAATATTTCAGTTAAAACCGGATGAGAAAACTGATAAAGAAAATGAGTTGGATCAGTGCCGAACATCCATCTATCTATTTTGATAAATAAATAATCATAGTCAATTTGTCGGATTGGCTTAACCATAAACCACAGTTGTTTGAAAGTTAGTAATATTAGTGGAGCAATGTACCAGTAGTGAACTAAACTAATAATTCGATTCGTTTTAGGATCAGACTCGTTTGTTAATGCTTCTAAATAGGATAAAGTAAAAGTAAACAGGATAATAAAAAGATTTATTAACATCCAATAAAATGAGTATTCAATTCTTTCATAATAGATAAGATGTAAAAGTGAAAGAATTAAATAGAAAACGACAGCAACTAAATCAAATGCTTTGAGTTTCTTTATAAAAAATTTTGCTTTATTCATTAAGGTTAAATATTATTTTTATCCAGTACGAAATATGTAAGTTGAATAAAATCTGCTAAGTCAAGCTGCTCAGCACGTTTTGATAAATCTATTTTACTTTTTTCAAAATTTAATTGGGCAAATATACTATTAGCGAAAGAGTTTTTGAGAATTTTTCGCCTATTTCCAAATGCTGCTTTAACTATTTTGATGAATGTTTTATTGAAAATTTCATCAGAGCGATTTTTTAACTTAATTTTTACAACTGCAGAATAAACTTTTGGTTTGGGATAGAAAACATTCGGAGAGACTTTAAAGCACAACTCTGTATCAGCGAAATATTTTAATAAAACAGAAAGTATTCCATAATCTTTTGTGCCAACATTGGCTATCATTCTTTTTGCAACTTCAAATTGAACCATCAATACTGCATCATGAATAATAGAACTGTTCTCAAAAATCTTAAAAATTATTGGTGATGTGATGTTGTAAGGAATATTCCCAACAAGTCTAATATTGGAATTTTCAAATTTTTTCAAATCTATTTCTAAAAAATCTTCATTAATGAAACTTACGTTTTCTAATTTTTCCTTTAGTTGTTCAATTACTCTTTTGTCAATCTCAACGGCAAAAATTTTTTCTGTTGAAGAAGCAAGATATTGAGTTAATGCTCCTTGCCCGGGTCCGATTTCAATTATAAAATCATCTTTCTTTGGTTCGATTACTGAAATAATTTTAGTTATGATATTTTTATCAATCAGATAATTTTGACTGAATCTTTTTAATGGTTTAATCAATTTGATAGCCTAAATATTTTAACATAATCTTAATATTAAGATAACCTAAAGTTAATTTTTATCACAGTGATGAAACTTAAATTTGCTTAAAAAATAGGTTAAAAAATGCAAGCAAGCTTTAAAAGAAATTTAGTATTAGTTTTAGAAGCACTTATAGCATTTATTTCACTTCAAATGATTGAGTATTTTATAACTGCTTTAAATCCAGTAATACTTGGTTTAATTATTTTATTATTTTCATCAATTTTCTTTATTACTACATATATATTTATAAAATCTCGGGAACACTTAACAATTCAAACTGAGTTAGTTAACTGAGAATTAAATTTTTACTTATAGAGGCAAAATTAAATATTGTATAAAATTTTTATTGCTAAAATTTATTCAATAGGTAAATTTAATTTACCACTTTCCACTCAAAATTAACATTTCTTACTTGTTCAAAAATACCGATATTTGTTTTACAAATCTTTTGGAGAACAATAATTATGAAAAATTTATTAAAATTTATGATGTTCACTATGGTAATTAACAATATTTTCTCGCAAAATTCATTTGAACTCAAATTTGAAAAATACACATTAAAAAATGGTCTAAAGGTTATACTTCACGAGGATAAATCCGATCCGATAGTTGCGGTAACTGTTCTTTATCATGTTGGTTCAAATCGTGAAAGACCTGGTAAGACAGGTTTTGCTCATTTATTTGAACATATGATGTTTCAGGAATCTCAGCACGTTGGACAGGATCAGTTCTTTAAACTTATTCAGGGAAATGGCGGAACATTAAATGGCGGAACTTGGGAAGATGGAACAATTTACTTTCAGGTTGTGCCTAAAAATGCTTTAGAGTTGGTTCTCTGGCTTGAATCAGACAGAATGGGTTTTCTTTTACCAACAGTAACAATAGATGCTTTTATCAATCAGCAAGAAGTTGTTCAAAATGAAAAAAGACAACGATATGATAATCAACCTTATGGACACACAAATTATGTAATCAATAAATTGCTATATCCTGAAGGACATCCATATAATTGGCAGGTAATTGGGGAATTAGAAGATTTACAAAATGCCACAATTAAAGATGTTCACGATTTTTACAGAAAATGGTACGGACCAAATAATGCAACATTAGTAATTGCCGGAGATTTTGACGAAAAAGAAGTTAAACAACTAATTGAAAAATATTTCGGTGAATTGAACCCTTCCGAACCTATTGAAAATCTTCCTCCAATGCCAGTGTCATTAAATCAATCAAAAAGAGTTCATTATATTGATAAGTATGCTCAGTCACCTGAAATCAATATTGTTTTTCCAACGGTTCACAGTTATACAAAAGATTCTTATGCTTTAGATGTATTAGCAAATTTACTTTCAAGAGGAAAGAGATCGCCTTTTTATAAGATTATTGTTGAAGAAAGAAAACTTGCACCATCAGTATCAGCTTTTAATAATAGTAGTGAAATAGCTGGTAAATTTCAATTTCGAGTGAGGGCTTTTCCTAATGTAAAACTATCAGATGTTGAAAAAGCAATCTTCGATGCTTTAGAAAAATTTGAAAAAGATGGCTTTACTAATTCAGACCTAGATAGAATTAAAGCAAGAATTGAAACAAGTTATTACAATAGTATTGCTAGTGTTTTGGGCAAATCATACCAACTTGCTATTTATAATGAATTTGCAGGCTCCCCCGATTTTTATAAGCAGGATTTAAAAAACAGACTTGATGTTACAGTTGAAGATGTTTGGAATGTATATAACAAATACATAAAAGGCAAAAATTTTGTTTTAACCAGCTTTGTTCCAAATGGAAGAGAAGAATTGATTGCTCAACCTTCAGAACTTTATGTTATTCCAGAAGAAAACCTCAAGCCACTTAATAAAGAAGAAATAGAATTAAGAAAGCAAAATCCAGATAATAATGTTGTTGTTGAACCAATTAAATCTTATTTTGAACGTTCTAAAATGCCTGAAGTAAAAGATGATCCGCTCGTTAATTTGCCTTCAATATGGTCAAAGGAATTACAAAATGGTATTAAAGTTTATGGAATTGAATATAAAGAATTACCATTAACTGATTTTCAGATTGAGATTAAAGGTGGAATGTTATTAGACGAAAAAGATAAAATTGGAACGGCAAACTTACTTGCAAGAATGTTACTACAAGGAACAAGAAATAAAACTCCAATCGAACTTGAAAATGCTATTGAAGAACTTGGCGCAAATATTAACATTTATGCTTCGAGTGAGAGTATCGTTATTCAGGCTAATTGTTTAGCTTCTAAATATGAAAGTGTATTAAAACTTGTCGAAGAAATATTATTTGAACCTCGTTGGGATGAAAACGAATTTACACGAATTAAAAATGAAGTTCTAGAATCTATCAGAAGATTAAAATCAAATCCTTCTATAACTGCTGATAATGTTTTTGCTAAACTTATTTATGGTGATGATCATATATTCTCAAATTCAATTTTAGGAACTGAAAAGACAGTAAAATCTATTTCAATTGAAGATTTAAAGAAATATTACCAAAATAATTTTTCTTCTAAACTTACTACATTTCTTTTTGTTGGTAACATTCCAAAAGAGAAAGTATTAAATTCAGTAAAGAATCTTGAATCAACATTACAAGCAAAAGAGGTAACATTACCTGTAATTAATCAACCTCAAATGTCTGAAAAAGCTCAGGTTTATTTTGTTGATTTTCCTGGTGCAAAACAATCTGAAATAAGAATTGGTCACATAGGTCCTTCATTAAAGGATGAAGATTTCTTCAAATGTGTTGTGATGAATTACAAACTTGGCGGTGCGTTCAATGGAGTAGTAAATATGATTTTGAGAGAAGAAAAAGGATATACCTACGGTGCGAGAACTTCTTTTGAAGGAACTTCAACCACTGGCTATTTTGTAGCAAGTTCTGCTGTTCAATCTAACGCCACGCTCGAATCGGTTCAAATATTTAAAGATGAAATTACAAAATATAGAAATGGAATATCAGAAGAAGATTTAGTCTTTACAAAGAATGCTATGCTCAAATCGAATGCTTTGAGATTTGAAACTATATCAGCTTTACGAGGAATGTTAACTCAAATAGCAAGGTATGATTATCCTTTAGATTTCATAAAAAAACAGGAGGAAATTTTACAAAATATGTCTTTAGGTAAACATAAATCATTAGCTCGATTTTATTTACACCCAGAAAAAATGATATATCTAATTGTTGGTGATGCTCAATCTCAATTTGAAAAACTTAAAGAATTAGGGTTAGGAAATCCTATTTTAATTGATAAAGATGGCAAGGTATTATAACAATCAAATAGTTTATTTTTGAATTTTTAATATTGAAATTTATTTTAAATTTTGAATCAAAATTGAGAAACAATTAGTGGTTGTATTAGATAAAGATAAGAAGTTACAAGAGGAGTTGAAAAAAAGCGGACCTATTCCAGAACATATTGCTATAATTATGGATGGAAATGGAAGGTGGGCAAAACAGAGAGGCTTACCTCGTGTTGCGGGGCATAAAAAAGGAGTTGATACCGTTAAAATAATAGTTGAAGCTTGTGCAGAATTGGGTGTGAAATATTTGACTCTTTATACTTTTTCAACTGAAAACTGGAAAAGACCAAAAGATGAAGTTTCTACTTTGATGAAATTATTGTTAAAGAGTCTTAAAGACAGAGTTGATGAACTTTGTCAAAATGATATTCGTCTTACTACAATAGGAAACATAAGTGCTTTACCATCTGTCGTTCAAAAACAACTTCTAGCTGACATTGAAAAAACTAAAAATAACAAAAAGATGGTTCTTAATTTGGCTCTAAGTTATAGCGGTAGATGGGAAATTATTAAAGGAATAAAAAAACTTTGCATTGCGGTCCATAATAATGAATTTGATTTTAATAATCTTGATGAGAAAACATTTGCTAAATTTTTAGATACTAATGATATTCCTGACCCTGATTTAGTTATTAGAACAAGTGGTGAATTCAGAGTTAGCAATTTCTTGCTTTGGCAAATTGCTTATTCAGAATTTTTTATAACAGATGTTTATTGGCCTGATTTTAATAGAGAACATCTTTATGAAGCAATCAGAGCTTTTCAAAAAAGAGAACGTCGTTTTGGTAAAGTAAGCGAACAAATAAAAAAAGAAAAAAAACAAAGGCAATCTTAATGCGTTATATTTTCTTATTATTACCTACTTTAATTTTATCTCTTCCTTTTTTTTATAAGCAATCTTTTGCCCAAACAACTAAAACCTATAAAATTTTAAGTTTAAGAGTTGAAGGTAATAAAACAACTGAAGCCAGTGCTATTATCGCAGCTTCAGGTTTAAGAATTAATGATGAAATTCAAGTCCCTGGTGATAAAACTTTGAATGCAATAAAGAACCTTTGGGCTTTAAATATCTTTTCTGATGTCCAAATTTTAGTTGAAAAAGAAATTTCTGATGGAGCATTTTTAGTAATTCAAGTTGTAGAGTATCCAAGATTAGAGAAATTTTTAATTATAGGTAATGATGAAATTTCTACAAGTGATATTGAAAAAAAGATTACCTTCTTAAGAGGAACTGTCATTAAACCTCAAGATATTAATCGCCTTAAGAGTAATATTATGAAACTTTATGAGGAAGAAGGTTTATTTAATGCTTCTATACAATATCATTATTATTCCTTCTTTTCAGCTGATACTACTAAAAAAGAAATTATAACAAGATGGAGAAATCTGAATAATTATGCAGATGAAATTGAAGAAATTTATGAAATAAGTGAAGTTAAATACTCAGATTTAATTTCAAGATTAAAAGATAGAGTTATAATTAAGTTAGATATTAAAGAGGGTGATGTTGTAAAAGTTAGGTCTATTGAATTTGTTGGAAATGAATATTTCTCTGATGAAGATTTGATTGATGAAATGGATGAAATATCAATAGCTAAATGGTGGAAGTTTTGGAGAAGTGGCAAATTTGATAAAACTAAATTGAAAAAAGACAAAGAAGCTTTAATAAAATTTTATAGAAAAAATGGATTTAAAGATGCTATAATTATCTCTGATTCTCTAATCTTTTCCAATAATTTCAAAGATGTTAAAATATTATTGAACATTTATGAAGGAACTCAATATAAAATTAGAAATATCAAATGGATTGGCAATACAGTTTATCCTGATGAAATCTTAAATGAAAGATTGGATTTTAACAAAGGTGATATTTTTGATGTTGAAAGATTTGAAAAAAATTTAAGAGGGAACGAAAAACAAACTGATGTATCTGCACTCTATCTTGATAATGGCTATTTAACTTTTAATGCGCAAGTCAAAGAAATAAAAGTCTTCCCTGATTCAATTGATCTTGAAATTAGACTTGAAGAAAGAAATCAATTTACTATTGGTAGAGTAGATATTGAAGGAAACGATAAAACTAAAGACAAAGTGATTAGAAGAGAACTCTATACTGTTCCAGGTGATTACTTTAATCGAGGATTATTACTCAGAAGTATTCAGAACCTTGCTAATCTTCAATATTTTAATGTTGAAAAATTATATGGACCTGATGGAATAGGCACAAAACTATCAAGCGATTCAACAGTAGATGTTACTTTTCGTGTAGAAGAAAAATCCAGTGATTATTTAAATGCCTCTGTTGGCTATAGTGGGGCTTTTGGTTTTAGCGGTGCAGTTGGTATAACCTTGACCAATTTTTCGATAGCTGAGCCATTTCAATTAGGTGGTGGGCAGGTATTAAGTTTTAACTGGCAATTCGGTGTCGGAAGTTTATACAGAACTTTTACATTAGGTTTTACTGAACCCTGGTTATTTGATACTCCAACCTCAGTTGGTGCTGAAATTTTTGATACTCGTCAACAATACATTTATGATTTAAGACAAACTGGTGCTACTATTAGATTAGGAAGAAGATTAAAATGGCCCGATGATTTCTTTTATGTTCAAGGTAGAGTAAAGTATCAATATAATAATGTTATTGAGGGACAGGGTTTTTACGCTGAAGGTTTAACAAATCAATATACTCTTGGTGTCCTATTAAATAGAAAAAATATTGATAATCCAATTTTCCCTTCCATTGGCTCAAATTTCCAGATTGACGCAGAAATATCAGGGGGTCCTTTTTTACCAGGTGATGTTGATTATTTAAAAGTTGCATTAACTACAGAATGGTATAGAAGACTTTTTGGCATCAATAGATTAACTCTCTATACAATTGCAGATTTTGGATACATTAATGAAATAGTTAAAGGCACTAATATCCAACCATTCGAATTTTATTATATGGGTGGCAATGGTTTAATTATTGCAACAACTTCTTTGAGGGGTTATGATGATAGGACTGTCGGTCCTCGAAATGTTGATGGAAGGGTGATTGGTGGTAGGGTTATGTCAAAATTCGGGACGGAAATAAGATTTGCTGTTTCCATTGAACCAATTCCTTTATATGTTTTGGCTTTTGCTGAAGCTGGTAATGTTTTTGAAAGTTTTGAAAAAGCAGATATTTTTGATTTAAGACGTTCGGTTGGTTTTGGAGCCAGAATTTTAATTAATCCTATCGGACTTATTGGATTTGATTTAGGATATGGTTTTGATAGAAAAATTACAAGCGGTCAAGACCCTGCTTGGATTTTCCATTTTCAATTTGGTAAAGGATTCTAATAAAAAAACTATTTATTAACAAATAAAGAGGAAGAAGTGAAAAAATATCTTTTATTTTCATCGCTTGTATTACTTAATTCAGCTTTTTCTCAAACACCGTTAAAAATTGGTTATGTTGATTCAGAAATTATTTTAAGTCAATACTCTGAAGCAATTAAAGCTCAAGGTGATTTAGACGCTTTGACTAACAAGTGGTCAGCTCAATTAGATTCTATGACCCAAGCTTATCAAGCTTCTATTCTCGATTATCAGAAAAAAGCTGAAACTATGCCTGACGATAAGAAATTAGAAACTCAGCAAAAAATAATTAAAATGGAACAAGAAATCCTTGAGTTTAGGAGACAAAAATTTCAACAAGGAAGTGGTGAAATCTTTAAAAAACAAGAAGAAATTTTTGCCCCTGTAAAAAAGAAAATTTATGAAGCTATTAAAAAAGTCGCTAAAGAAGAAAATATGTCGTTCGTTTTCGATAAAAGTGGTGATATTCTTCTTCTTTATGCGGACGAAGCTTTTGAAATTACATTTAAAGTATTAGATGTATTAAAAAGAGGAATTAACTAAATTTTCAATCGGGCAAATAAAAATTAATCTTATGATTTATAATAGTAAGATTTTTTTCTTAGATTTAATTTTTAAGTGCCCCTTCATTATTTAAATTTTTTAGGTGTTGCAATGAAAAAAATATTATTAGTACTTTTTCTATTTCTTTCTTCAATAAATTTGGCTCAATTAAAAATTGGTTACATTGATTCTGATGCGATTATGGACCAACTCCCGGATGTTCAAGATGTAAGACAAAGGTTAGATGGACTTATCCGTGAATGGCAGGAGGAACTTAATAAGCTTGAAAGAGAATGGAAAAGCAAATATGATGACTATGAGAAACGTAAACTTATAATGTCTGACCAGACTCGCGTTGAAGTTGAACGTGAACTTGTTCAACTTGAAAATAAAATTTCTGAGTTTAGAGATAAAAAATTTGGAGCTAATGGCGAATTGTTTCAAAAGCAAGATGAACTTATGAAACCTGTCCAAAACAAAATTTTCAATGCTATAAAAGAAGTAGCTCAAGAAGAAGACCTTGATTTTGTTTTTGATAGAAGTGGTGATATTATGATTCTTTATGCTAAAGAAAAATATGATATTTCCGCAAAAGTGTTAAGTAAATTGAAAATTTAGTTCGTTAAAACCCTAATGAAAATCTCCATTAAAGACATTGCTGAATTTATCGGTGGAAAAATAATAGGAGACGAAAACCTAATTATTAATTCAGTTGCTAGAATTGATGAAGCAAAAAAAGGTGATATTTCTTTTATTTATCTGCCAGCTTATGAAAAATTTCTCTCAACTACAAATGCCTCAGCTTTAATTGTTAAGCCTGATTTAAATAAAACCAGGGAAGATTTGACTTACATTGAAGTTATTTCCCCGGAAAAAGCATTTTTTTCTATAATCAGAAAATATTTTTCTCCACAATTAGAATTAAATGGAATTGATGAATCTGCTTTTATATCTCCGAAAGCTAAAATAGGTGAAAATGTTTCAGTCGGTAAGAATGTTGTTATATCAGATGGATGCTTTATTGGAAATAACTCGAAAATATTTCATAATACTACAATTCACGAACAAGTTGAAATCGGTGATGATTGTTTAATCTTCTCTAATGTTACTATAAGAGAATATTCTAAAATTGGTAATAGGGTAGTTATTCATTCAGGAACAGTTATTGGTAGTGATGGATTTGGTTATCAACGATCGGAATCTGGTGAATATCTTAAAATTCCTCAAATTGGAAATGTAATTATAGAGGATGATGTAGAAATAGGGTCAAATGTTTCTATTGATAGGGCTGCACTTGGTTCAACTATCATAAAAAAAGGATGTAAATTAGATAATTTAATTCAAATTGCTCATAATGTAGTTATTGGAGAGAATACTGCTATTTCTGCTCAATCTGGTATCTCTGGTAGTACTAAAATCGGTAAGAATTGTATATTAGCAGGTCAGGTTGGCATTGCTGACCATCTTGAAATTTGTGATGGTGCTATTTTTATGGCTCAAAGTGGTGTTTCAAAAAATATTTCTAAACCTGGTTATTACTTTGGTTCACCTATTAAAGAGCATAAAACTGCCTTAAAACTTGAAGCTCATATCCGTTCCTTACCCGATTATGCTCAACGAATTAAGGATTTAGAAACTCAATTAAAAATACTTCAAGATAAATTAGAAAATTGTTGCTGATAACATTATTATTTTTCATTACGTCCCGTGATTTCATTCTCTTTAAAAATCTTATCTCAAATTTTTATCATTCTTGAAGTTTTTATATGAAAAAGCTTAGAATCGTTGTTGATAATAAAGTAGCTTTTCCTGAAGCTTTTGAAAGATTTGGAACAGTTAATGCAATCGATGCTTCTCAAATAAATAATAAAACTCTTAAAGATTGTGATATTCTTATAATTAGAACCATTACAAAAGTTGATGAAAACTTACTTCTAAATACTCCAGTTAAATTTGTTGGTAGTGCTACCTCAGGATTAGACCATATTGATATAAATTATCTTAATAATAATAACATATTTTTAGCTGATGCTAAAGGATGTAATTCCTATGCTGTTGCCGAATACATAATTACTTCAATAATGAAAATATTTTCCTCTCTGGATAAGAATTTCAGTGAGTTATCAATTGGAGTAATTGGATGTGGCAATATAGGTTCAAAGGTCGCTTTAATGTCCAGTGCGCTTGGTATGAAAGTTTTAATTAATGATCCACCTTTAAAGGAAACTTTAACTGATTTTAACTCATTACCTCTTGAAGAGATATTAAAATGTAATATCATCTCAGTTAATGTCCCATTGACTTTTGATGGAGAGTATAAGACTTACAAAATGTTGTCTAATAATCTCAAGCTAATAAATGATAATTCAATTCTAATAAATACAGCTCGCGGAGAAGTTATAGATGAAAATTGGTTACTTAATGTTGCAAAAGATAAAAATATAAAATTAGTATTAGATGTATGGCAAAATGAACCTCAAATCAATTTAGAACTATTAAAAGAATCTATAATTGCAACTCCTCACATTGCAGGTTATTCTTTAGAAGGTAAGATTAATGCAACAAAAATACTTTTCGAAAAACTTAATAATTATTTGAACTTGAACTTTAAATTTGATTTCGGTATAGATTTATTAAATGATGAGTGCCAAATAGAATTTTTTAATGAACTTAATCCTAAAAATTTTTATTCACTTCTTAAAAAAGTTTACAATATTGATTTAGATAGTTTTGAAACAAAAAAAATATTATCAATGAATAAAAAAGATGGTGGGAAATTTTTTAATCATTTACGAAATAGTTATAAACTCAGGCGAAGTTTCAAAGATTTTACTTTACTGTTAAAAGACGACTCATCAAAAGTAATACTTGAACAATTAAGATTTCAAACTAAACTCATTTAAATTTGGAAAGTGAAAATTCAATAGGAATTATCATTTGAACTTTTACAGGCTTACCTTTCAAAATTCCTGGTTTGAAACGGGTATAGTAAACTGCTAATCTAGCATTTTCATCACAACCATATCCAATTCCTTCGACTATAGAAGCACTTGAAACTTCACCATTCTTTTCTATGAAAGCCAAAATTTTAACAGTTCCTTCTACTTTTTTTTGTCTTGCTTCCTTTGGATAAGAAATTTTATCGTAAAGAGAATTCCAGCCGCCTATTGGCTCGGGTAGTATTTCAACATTTATAAAATATGCAGGATCATCTTCAAGAATTGTTTCCTCAAATGTAGAAGGAGGGATTAAATCACTATTTTCTTTTTTAAGTTCTTCTTGTCTTCTCTTCCATTCTTCTAAAAGTTTTAAATAATCTTCATATCTATATTCTCCAATTAGCTGAAAATCCTGACCTTTCCTTAATCCTTTTTCGAATAATACATCTTCAATATGAACACCATTGGAGTCATAATAAGAAGTAACTCCTTCTCTTTTACCATCTTCAATATTAAATATTTCTTTCAAGTTACCATTAGGATAATAGATTTTAATAGTTCCGGTAACTTTATCGTTTTGATAATCTCTCTCTTCTTTTATGTTTCCATTTTCATAATATGATATAAATTTCCCTTCTCTTAATGATTTATTAAAATAAGTAATTGATTCAGGTTTACCATCAGGATAATAAGTTACAACACTATCAACCTGAGGAAATGAAATAGAGTAAATAATATGTATTAAAAGTGTTACTTTTAATTTCATAAACTAAAAAACTTCTCTCAAAAAATAGAGTTAGTCAAATAAAAAAATAAGTCAATATTTATACGAAATTAAAAAGTGCGTTATCTTTTGAGTTCTTTTAATTTAAAATTTCCTAAATGACACTATTGAAGTTTATTTAATTATATGTTAACTTTATATGTCAAATAACAAATTCTTTGATCCGAAATAATTCAGTTAAAGGGAATATTTTTAATAATCTCTAAATGTTAAATAATAGCATAAGCAATGATTAAAATTTTTTTTGGTAGTAATTATGGAAATTAATTCAAAAGTATTTTCGAAGGATATTGATTATTACTTAAACTCAATAAACAAACTTATCTATACGTCAATTGAAGCTGAATATTTAGAAAAGATATATGGGAACCTCTAAAAATTGATTTATGAAATCTATTTTTTAGCATACTAATTTTTTTTGTAAAAATGATTTTCAGATTGTGCTTAAATATAAGATGGAATTATTTT
>Ga0308389_1000566_pt1 | contig 27067 bp, 26 predicted proteins | sample Hotspr2Sample148_FD_202362 | JGI IMG/M metagenome (GOLD analysis project Ga0308389, IMG submission 202362) | Hot spring phototrophic mat microbial communities from Mushroom Spring, Yellowstone National Park, Wyoming, United States - 20040719_148 ... | reverse complement strand
CGCTTCTGCGACGCAGCGAGTGCATCGTTGGTGCGATTGAGCGTCTGCAGGGCGACCATCGCGCCGATATTGGTATTGACCGAGTTGAGCGACATTTTCGTCCTCCGAAGTGTTGCACGCACCGCCCAACCCGCTTTGTGCAGGCACGCCGGACGTGAGCGCCGCCAGGGACGTCGCGTGGCGGACGCGAGGAGGGTCTCCCTCCCGCCCGGAGTCTCGCCGCAGACCGTAAACACTCGGTGCACGGCAGCCCGGGCGCACGGGAGGGACCGCAAGCCACGTGCCAGCGCTTCGGCATGCATCTGTCACGCTGCCAGCGGCGTTTCGGGCCCTTGGGCGGCAAATCCTGCCGGGACGAGGGGCGTTCTTGCCCGGTCGCACCTGCCGTGCCGAGCGCACGGAGGGGAGGGTTTGCCCGCTCCGCCCGCGTGTCCTCTCGCCAGCGACGCTCCGCACGGAGGCGCGCGCCCTCGTGCGCCCGGGCGCGAAACTTGCTTGCTCCATCGAGATCGTTCGCTACGGGGGCGGCACGTCGTCGCTGCCGGCCGCCCGACCGAGCTCTGGCCGACGTCGCGGTGCGGTCAGCGAACGGCGGAGAAGAGACTGTCCCACATGGCCTGCACGGTGGTCATCACGCGCGCATTGGCGACATAGGCGTTCTGGAGCTCAACAAGCAGCGCCATCTCGCGATCGACCGAGATGCCAACGCGGTCAGCGAGCTTCTGTTCGGCGAGGCTTCGTGCAGCCTCCCCCGCTTCCTTCGCAGCGGCAGCGGAAGACACGACGCTCGCGTGGCGCGCCGTGGCGAGCGTCGCGTACTCGAACAGCGTCGTCCGCGCCGTGACAGAGAGCGGGCTCGTGAGCTGGAATAGGGGGTTCGTGTAGGGGCCGAGATTGGTGGTGCGGAACAGAGGGTCGTGCGCAAGCGGCGGCGGACCGGTATCGCGCGTGGCCCCAAGCGCGTGGTCGAGAACGCGCCGGATCAGCGTATCGAAAGCCGCCGGTCCGCCTGGTGGGTTGGGCGTGAAGGCGGAGCCGGAAGGTGCGGGAGAGGCGTTCGGGGTGCCGCCCGGAAACGCGGGCGGTGTGCCGCCTGGAATCGCATGCGTTCCGTCACGCAGGTAGCGCGGGTCGGTGAGGATCGCCGGATAGACGGTGATCTCGCGAGCGAAACCGACATAGCCCTGCTGGTCGGTCGCGTTCTCGACCGGGATCGTGCCATTGGGCCTCGAGAAGAGCCGCAATCCTTGCTGGTCGAACCGGCGCGCGAGCTTCTGCGCGAACTCGTCGAGCTCGGCTTGCATCAGCGGCAGGGTGCCGTCGCGCAGAGCCATCGCCTCCCCAGCGCGCCCGGCCAAATGGACGGAAGCGAGCTCGAAGCTCTGGCCACCGTCGAGATTGACCGTGAGCCTCGGGATGCTGCTCAAGAGGTTGCCTGGCTCGTAGAATGATGTCGCATCGATCGTCGTCTCATCGATACTCAATGCATCCGCGCGCTGCGGCAGGACGAGGCCGTTGCGTGTGACGATCGCGATCGCGCCCGAGGCCTGCTGGATCGGGCGGAAGCCGAAGGTCTCAGAAAGCTCGAGGACGAGGCGGTCGCGCGTGTCCTCGAGCTCTGCCGTCGGCTGGCGCGCGAAGCCAAGCTCCACGATCCGGCGATTGAGCCGCCCGAGCTCGCCAAGGATCTCGTTGCCTCGATTGACCGTGGCAACGAGCGTGTCGTGCGCCTCCTGGCGCGCCTTCTGCACCGCGCCGGAGAGGCGGTTGAGATGCTGGGTGAGATCGCGCGCTGCCTCGAGCGTCTTGATCTGCTCGATCGCGGCGGACGGATCGGCACGCAGCGTCGTGAACGCATCCTCAAGCCGGCGCACAAGCCCTGCCGTGCCGACACCCTCGTGCGGCTGCCCGGCAACGAGATCGACGTTCTGCAGGATCGCCTGGCGCAGCGAGGCGGCGGAGCCTTCGGCTGAGGTCTGCAGGAGAAGCCTGCGCAGGGCGGGATCCTCGGCTCGTATCGTGACGCCGATCGCAAGTCCGATCCCTGATCCGCCAGCGACCGCGGTGCTGACGGGAACGCGCTTGCGCGTCGTGCCGGGGATGTCGGCTGCGGCGATGTTCTGCGAGGTCTGTGTCAGCTGCCTTTGTGTGGCGGAAAGGGCGGAGGCAGCGATTCCGAGAGCGTTGGTGAGTGACATCGGGCGGCTCCGGAGAACGCATCGTCAACGGAGGAAGTTCGCAAGCGAGAGCTCTTTGAGCGAGGCGACGAGGCGGAAATTGGCTTCGAGCTGCGCCTCGAGCAGGGCCCGGCGGGTCGCAAGTTCGGCAAGGTCAGCGTCCTCGGCACCGCTCATGACGCGCGTGAAGACGATTTCGGCCGCCTCGTGGCGCTGCTTCACCTCCGTCATCAGCTTTTGCGTCACGCCGAGCGCTCCCGCCTCCTGGGCGAACGCATCGCGCGCGCTGACCACCCTCTCGCGCAGGCTCGCAAGCACATCCTGGAAATCATCCGGCGCAGCGCTGCGCTGCGCCTCGGAGAGATTGGCAACGGCGGAGAGGACGAGAAGCAGATCGCGCACCGCCGACCCCGTGGTCGGAGGTGCCGAGACCGCAACAGCATTCGCATTCGCCTTCACGCCCCAGGCGACGTCGAGATCGACGTCGATCCGTACCGACAGACGCGTCTCCGTCAGCCCCGGCGCGGTCGAGAGATAAGTCGAGAAAGGCGTCGTCCCAGGGGCGTTCGACGCGGCTGAGGCGTTCATGGTTGCGAGCACGACCGCCGCATTACCCGGGGCGAGGGAGTTCAGGGCTGTCGCGATCTGCGCGTGCATGCCGGATGCCGTGATCTCCTGCGGCACGGGCGGATTGCCGCTGTCGCGGCCATTGAACAGGAAATCCCCATCGACCGCCGTGTTCAGCAACGTCCTGACCTCGTCGAGCAGCGCGTTCGCCTCGCCGTTCAGAACAGGAAGAGGTGGTGGGAAGACGCCGAACTGGGCGATCAGCCGCTCGGTCACGGATTTGCTGATCTCGACGAGCCGCGCATAGACGGTCTGCATCACCTCGAGCCGAGGCTCGGTGACGATGATTGCGCGCCGGAATGCCTCCGTGCGCGCAAGCCCTGCGCGCCCCTCGATCGAGGCTGAGGCCGCAGAGCCGAGCCCGCCGAAGGTCTCTGCCTTGCGGCCTGACCCGACCTGCTCGACGACCGTGGCGAGGCGCCCCTTCGTCGCAAGCGCGTTGGCTGTGACTCGGGTGAGAAAGCCCCAGGATGAGACCGGATCCATGGCGACAGCCTTTCGCTCGGGCGCTGCGGTCCGTCCGCGACGCGTGCCGGCTCTGCCGGTGCTTCGCGTCGGCACCTCAACGCTTCATGTTCAGCGTTTCCATCATCATCTCGTCTGAAGCCGAGACGATCCGCGTGTTCGCCGCATAGGCACGCTGGGCGACGATCAGCCGGGTGAATTCCTGAGCGATGTCGACATTCGACCGCTCGACAGCGGAGACGACGAGCGTGCCGGTCCCCTGCGTTCCTGCGTTGTGCGGGTTGGCGGCGCCCGAGTCCTGCGTCGTCGCGAAGGCCTGGCCGTCGCGCCGGTCGAGGCGGTTGGGGTCGGCAAACTTGAAAAGCGGCACGCGGTAGATCGTCCGCCTCTGGCCGTTGTCGTAGTTCACGATCACATCGCCGCTCTCGACGACGGAGACAGACGAGAAGGCTCCCGGCGGGACCCCGTTCTGCTCGACGCTGCGCACCTCAAGCTCCGTTCCAGCGAACTGGGTGAGACCTGCGGTCTGGTTGTAGCGGCCGAAGTTGAAGAGGATGTTCTGGTTGCCGATGCCGTTGTAGTTGAACTGCACAGTGATGCTTGCCGGGTCGCCTGTGCCGTTGGGCGTGCTGATCGCGGTCACGGCGCCTGTATTGCCCGTTATGCCAGCCGGCTGGATTGAGCCTGGCGTGTTCGGCAGGATAGCGAACTGAAAATCGACCGTGCCGTCCACCGTGCCGTCGCTGTCCATGTCGAAGCGTGCCTCCCACTGGTTCAGCCCCGTGTGGCGCCAGACGATCGATGCGGTGTTGAGGTTGCCCAAGGGGTCGTAGATGCCGACCGTCGTCGTGAATTCGCTGCCTGGCGTGGGGAAGATCGGGGAGTTCGCCGGAAGGTTGGCGGAGAGATCAACCTGCGAGGTCGCGACCGGAGCGCCGATCATCTGTGTGACGCGCACTGGCTCGATCACGGCCTGGTTGGGGAGCATGGTCTGCTGGTTGATCGGCCAGCCGAGGAGGTAGTAATCAGCGCCGTTCACGAGATAGCCGTTCCGGTCGAGCGCGAAGTCCCCGGCGCGGGTGAAAAGCCGCGTGGTGTCGAAGATCGGCAGATTGGTGTTCGTGTCGATGCTGACCGCCCGGGTGACACCGAAGAAACCGTCGCCGGAGATCGCGAGTGCGGTCTGGCTGTTCACCTGCTCGACGGCACCCTGGACGCTGTGCTGGAAGGCAGGCCGCGCAGAGACGCTGCCTGGCTGGTGCACGCGCTGCGAGCTAGCGGTGACGAAGTTGACGAAGTTCGTGTCCACCCGCTTGTAGCCGATGGTCTGGCTGTTCGCCACGTTGTCGGAGATGTGGCCGAGCGCGCGTGACTGGGCCGTCAACCCGCCGATCGCCGTCGTCATTGCACCGAAGAGCGACATAGTCTGCCTCCACCCTGCTCAGCGGCGCCAAGGCCGCCCGGTTATCTCTCCGCGCCGGCGACGCAGGCGCCGTGCCAGAGACGATCGGCGAGAAAAAAGGCCAGTTTCGGCCAGGTGCTGAACGCTTCAGTGAACGACCCTGCCCGGCAGCGCCTGCCAGGCACCCGGCAGAGTGTGCCGGGCCGGCGCCTCAGGCCGGGCGGCTCTCGCTCTTTGGGAAGAGCGCGCGGCAGCGCCGCAGCGCCTGGTAGTGGCGGCGCAGCGAGAGCAGCTCGGCGATCGCGCAGATGTCCTCTAAAGCGTCAGGCCGCGCGCGGCGTAGCTCGGCCAGTGCGGCATGCACCTCCGACTCCGTGCCCTCTCCCAGATAGGCACGCTGGATCGCGTGGTAGAGTGTGCGCTCGGGGCCCACCGCCTCCTCGGCGCAGAGCATGTCGCGCCCACGCAGGAACTGCGCCTCGTTGTGCAGGAAGATCGTCGCCGTGCGATCGCCAGAGCCGATCACAGCGCCGTTCACCACGAGCGTCTCGCCAGGCTTGAGAACGACCTTGAGAGGCATTCTGCCCACCCCCACGCGCCAGGCGCCCGGACGCGCCCAAGCTGCTTCCAGTAACGTGTGTGCCAGTTGAGCGATGCCAGTCGAGCAAGCGGCGTGCCGGCGCCGCGCTGCTTCCGCGGCATGCCATAAGCTGCGCTGCCACGCCCCCGCACGCCGAGCCCGGCAAAGTCTGCCGGGGGCGGCAGACTCTGCCGGGTTTGGAACTGCAGCGTGCCGCCCCCCGGCAAGGTTCTGCCGGCAGCGGCAGGACTTGCCCGGCAGGATCGTCGCGCAAGCGCCGGCGCACATGCCGCAAGCCCTTCATTCGCTTGCGTTTGCTTCTTGGCGCGCGAGTTGCGGACGCGGGGGGGTATGACGTTGCCGCTGAGCCCCCTGACCGCGATCGCCGTAGGACCGCCTCCATCCGGCCAACAGGCCGAGGCGACGGAGGGATTCGCCGCACTGCTCGACACCGCGCTTGCCATCACGCCTCCGGAACACTGTTCCGGCTCGGGCTTCGATGCCGCGCCAGACCCTCCCAGAGTGCAAGCCGCGGTGCCATCCGAACCCGGATTGCCTGACGCAGCGCTTGTTGCGATACCGATCCCTCCTCCAGGGCTCCCTGGCTTTGTGCCCCCGCCCCCCAGAGCGGTGGGCGCAGGCGCGGAGAGGGCGGAAGCCGGGGCAGAGGACGCCTCGGCGGAACCCGCTCCTGCCCTCCCTGCAGGCCCGTCATCCGTATCGGATCCGGCGCGAACACCGGAGCCGCTGCATGAACTTCCCATGGCGATTGCACCGGGGTTGCGCCCGCTGCCTGCCGAAGCGAACACGCAAGACGAGGGAGAAGGCAGCGCAGAAGCCAGACGCGCCGCCTGGGCGCAGACGCCGCACAGCGCGCAGAAGACTGCCGGTGAGGAGCCCCGCCACGCTGCCGGCGACCGGCTACTCCCCGAGGGCCAGCTTCGTGCTGCGATGCCGCAGCACACGCGCGTTGCCCCTGCCGATGAGGCCACAGGCGCGAAAACCGCTGCCACGGCACCCGTACCGCCAGCAGCGGCCGAGGCGAGGCGGTTCGGCGATCAGACGGCCGGTCAGGAGCCGCCCGCCGTCGACGAGGAGGGCATGGCCGCCGGGCGGCACGTGTCGCAGCCCCCCCTTGCCTCGGCAGGCACGGAGGCAAGATCTCCGGCGCCAGGGCCGGGCACGCCCCGGCCGCTCCAGGCTCTGGTGATCGGGGCCCTCCGCATGGCTGAGACAGGCCCGCGGCGTGCAGACGCTCCCTCGCTCTCGGCCCCGGTTGCGGCCGGCTCGGTCGAGACCCTGAACGCAGTGTCTGACGAGACTGCGACGCAGCGCTCCCTGCCTGCCTCTCGCGTCCTGCGGGTCTCATCCGCGCCAGTGGCGGAGCCTCGGGAGCAGATGCTTCCGGGCGCTGCAACACTGCCCTCGGCAGTGCCGGCAGATGCGCCGGGGGCAGAGGTCGAGGCTACACCATCGAGCGTCAGGGCGCCTGCCGAGCCGCAGGCGCAGGCTTCCTCGCCTGTCGTGCAGGCTCTGATCGGGAACGTTCTGGCAGTCCAGGCGCCGCCGTCAGGGCTCGCGGCGTGGGCGCAAACCGCCGCCGCTCCGCCACAGCCTTCGCCACGCCCCCTGCCGGCGACGCCCGCCCAGCAACTGATGCCGATCCTGGTCACGCTTGCAGGTGGGCAGGCGGGAGACGCCGTCTCGGTCACTGTCACGCTTGAGCCAGTCGAGCTCGGCAGGGTCGAGATCTCAGTCCGCACGGAGAAGGATGCCCACGCACACGTGCGCGTCGTTGCCGAGAGGGCTGAGACTCTGCTGCTCCTCCTTCGCGACCAGGCCTCGCTCGAGCGAGCGCTTGCCCAGGCGGGCGTCGGCGCCGAAGGCAGAACGCTGAGCTTCGACCTCGCTGCCGGAAACGACCGTGGCGAGCGCAACCCCTCGCCGCACGAAGGCAGCGACCGACCCGGCTCTCAGCTGGGCGGCGGGACCGGCAGCGCGACGACCACGGAGACGACACGATGGCGAAGCGCCACGGGCGCGCTCGACATCGCCGTCTGAGACAAGGAAGGAGGCAAGACCGATGTCGACCGTCCAGCAGGTGCTTTCCGTCCCCGACCGCCAGGGCATGCAGGAGGCGGCGCGCGCGCGAATTGCGAACAATTTCCAGGACTTCCTCAAGCTCCTGACGACCCAGCTCACCAACCAGGACCCTACAGCGCCGCTCGACACGAACCAGTTCACGCAGCAGCTCGTGATGTTCGCCCAGGTCGAGCAGCAGCTCGCGACCAACAGCAATCTCGAGAACCTGATCAGGCTCCAAGGCACGGCGCAGCTGACCGCGCTCACCCCCCTGATCGGGCGGACGGTAGAGGTCGACGGCTCCGCCCTGCCGCTGCAGCGCGGCGAGGCGGCCGGAACCTACACGCTGTCAAGCCCCACAAGCGAGACGACGATCACCATCACCAATTCCGCAGGCCGCGTGGTGCACACCGCACGGGGCGAGACGGGCGCCGGAACCCACGGCTTCTACTGGCACGGGCGGGACAACGCCGGCAACAGCCTGCCAGACGGCGTCTACTCCCTCACCGTCACCGGCCAGACGGGCACGAGCACGGTCCAGGCCTCGACCACGATCTACGGCCGGGTGACCGGCGCCGAGCGCGACAGGGACGGCTCGATCCAGCTTCGGCTTGGCGAGGTCAAGGTCAACGCCGACCGGATCCGCAGCGTGATGCCCGATCGCTGAGAGCGCGAGGCGCCCCCTGAGGCGGCAGAATCTGCCGGGGCTTTAACCGGAGGGTAAGGGCTCGCACGCCACAGTCGCCCTCGCGGCAGGACGCCGCTCCGCCGGCGACCGAGCGGAAGGAGAGGGTTGGACGTGAACGGGCTGCTGCAGGGACTGCGCGCGCTTGGGCCTACGAGGATTGCGGCGCTCGGTGTCGTCGCCGCCGGGCTCTTCGGCCTGATCGTGTTCCTCGCCATCCGCGCCGGCCAGCCGCCGATGGCGCTCCTCTACGCTGACCTCGACACGCGCGACAGCGCGGCGGTGGTGCAGAGCCTCGAGCGTCAGCGCGTGCCCTACCGGCTCGAGGGCAATGGCGGGCGGATCCTCGTCCCCGTCGAGCAGGTCGCCCGGGTGCGGCTCGCCCTTGCGTCCGAAGGCCTGCCGACGGGCGGGTCGGTCGGCTACGAGCTGTTCGACCGCACCGACAGCCTCACCACCTCGAGCTTCCAGCAGGGGATCAACCAGGTGCGCGCGCTCGAGGGCGAGCTCGCGCGGACCATCCGTCAGATCCAGGGCGTGCGTGCGGTGCGCGTCCATCTCGTGCTGCCCAGGCGCGAGCCCTTCGCGCGCCAGCAGGCCGAGGCGCAGGCCTCGATCGTGCTGACCATGGCGGGGCCGCAGCGGCTCGACCGCGAGCAGGTGCAGGCGATCGTCCATCTCGCCGCCGCCGCCGTGCCCGGGCTCAAGCCCGCCAACATCTCCGTGGTCGACAGCCGCGGCTCTCTGCTCGCGCGCGGGGGGCAGGCGGTCACGGGCCTCGGTGTCGCGCTCAACGCCGAGGAGGTGCGTCGCGCCCATGAGCTCCGCCTCTCCCGCGCGGTCGAGGAACTGCTCGAGCGCACGCTCGGCGTGGGGAAGGTGCGCGTCGAGGCCACCGTCGAAATGGACTTCGATCGGATCACCGAGAGCCGGGAGAGCTTCGACCCCGACCAGCAGGTGGCCCGCTCCACCTCCTCGATCACCGAGCAGAGCCGCGGCCAGGAGCGGCAGCAGAACGTCACGGTGGGCAACAACCTGCCCAACCCCGAGCCGCAGAACGCCGGCTCGATCACCGAGGAGAGCCGAACCGAGGAGACCACCAATTTCGAGATCGGCCGAACCCTGCGCCAGATCGTGCGCGAGGCACCGCAGGTTCGTCGGCAGTCGATCGCCGTGCTCGTCGACGGCACGATGGCGAGGCCCGAGGGGGGCGGCGCCCCGGTCTGGCGCCCGCGCACGGCCGAGGAACTCGCGCAGATCACTGCTCTCGTCCGCGGCGCGGTCGGCTTCGACGAGGCGCGCGGCGACAAGATCGAGGTGGTGAACCTCCGCTTCGCCGAGGCGGACGCAGGCGTGGCCGAGGAGGAGAGGCTGTTCGGCCTGCCGATCGGCCGCGCCGAGATCGTGCGGATCGTCGAGACGGCGGTGTTCGGCGTCATCGCCCTGCTCGCGCTCCTGCTCGTGGTGCGCCCCCTCGCCGGGCGTGTGCTCGAGCGAGTGAGCCCTGCGGGTGGCGACGCGCTCGCGGGGCTTCCCGGCACCTCCGGCCTGCCGGCTCTATCCAGCCCTGCCGCGGCCGCAGCGGCGGCGGCGCTCGCCGGCCCCGGCGGCCAGGCGACGCTGCCGGGCCCTGACGGCGCTGTCCCGCTGATCGAGGGAGACAGCCTGATCAATGTCAGCCAGGTGGAGGGGCAAATGCGCGCCTCGAGCCTCCGGCGGATCGCCGAGCTCGCCGAGAAGCACCCAGAGGAGGCGCTCTCGGTGATCCGAAGCTGGATGGCGCAGGAGAGCTGACGGTCGGGTCGGAGAAGCGGAGACGTGGCGATGGCACGAGCGCGCGAGGATTGGCGCAGCCTCACCGGGCCGCAGAAGGCGGCGATCCTGATGCTCGCTCTCGGCGACGAGGCGGCGGCGCGCCTGTTCGCGATGATGCACGAGGACGAGATCAAGGAGATCAGCGCCGCGATGGCCGGCCTCGGCGTGGTCTCGGCAAGCGTCGTCGAGCGGCTCTGCGCCGAGTTCGCCGACCAGATCTCGGCCACCGGCAACCTGCGCGGCACCTACGAGAGCGCCGAGCGCCTGCTCTTGAAGAGCCTGCCGAAGGACAGGGTCGCGCAGATCATGGAGGAGATCCGCGGTCCAGCCGGGCGGACGATGTGGGACAAGCTCGGCAACGTCAACGAACAGCTGCTCGCGAACTACCTCAAGAACGAATACCCGCAGACGGTCGCGCTGGTGCTCTCGCGCGTGCGGCCCGATCACGCCGCCCGCGTGCTGCAGCTTTTGCCGGAGAACTTCGCGCTCGAGGTGGTGATGCGCATGCTCAGGATGGAGAGCGTGCAGAAGGACGTGCTCGAGAGCGTGGAACGCACACTTCGGATGGAGTTCATGTCGAACCTCGCGCGGACGCAGCGTCGCGACGCGCACGAGTTGATGGCCGACATCTTCAACAATCTCGACCGCTCGGCAGAAAGCCGCTTCCTCGCCGCGCTCGAGGAGCGCAACCGCGAGGCGGCCGAGCGGATCAAGAGCCTCATGTTCACCTTCGAGGACCTCACCCGGGTGGACGGTGCCGGCATCCAGGTGCTGATGCGCGCGGTCGAGAAGGAGACGCTCGCGCTCGCGCTGAAGGGCGCCTCCGACACGATCCGCGACCTGTTCTTCAAGAACCTCTCCGAGCGTGCGGGCAAGATGCTGAAGGAGGATATCGCCGCGCTCGGGCCGGTGCGGCTCAAGGACGTCGAGGAGGCGCAGGCCGCGATCGTCGCCGCTGCGAAGGATCTCGCCGCGTCCGGCCAGATCACGATCAGCGACGGCCGCCAGGAGGAGCTCGTCTACTGACATGAGCACCGCGCCACGTCCGATCGCCCTGTCTGCCCTGGCCCGACGCGGCCAAGACCGGCCGCCGCCGCGCCGCTACCTGTTCGAGCGCGACTTCGACGCCGAGGATGGGCCGCCGTCGCGCGCTCCGCTGCCCGCGCCACCGCCTGAGCCGGAGGTGATCGCGCCGAGCTTCTCCGCCGCCGAGCTCGCCGAGGCCCGCGCCGAAGGCGTCGCCGAGGGGCGCGCGGCGGCGGCAGCGGAGGCGAAGGCGAGTGCAGAGGCGCGCGCGGCGGCGGCGCTCGAGGCGATCGCGGCGCGGCTTGCTGAGGCGCGCGAGGAGGCGGCGGCGGCGGCGGAACGCGCCGCCGGGGCGCTGGCCAGGGCGACGCTCGACCTCGTCACCCGCGCCCTGCCCTCAGCCGCCGCCGCGCACGCTCCAAAGACCTGCGGGATGCTCGCCGAGGCGCTGATCGCTCGGCTCTCTGGCGTCGAGCGGATCGTGATCCGCCTCGAGCCGGAGCTCGCGCGACGCCTCGAGCCCGCGCTCGCACGCGCTGCCGCCGCGGCCGATTTCGCCGGGCGGCTCGAGGTGGTCGGGACGGCCGGAATGAGCCCGGGCGAGATGCGCGTCAGCTGGCCCGGGGGCGAGGCGCGGCACGATCCGCACGCGCTCGCGAGCGCGGCGCGCGATGTCCTTCACCAGCTCGGGCTGTCGCCCGGAAGCGCTGAGGAGAACCAAGATGCCAGCTGAACAGGGCCAGGGTGTCGCGCTCGAGGATCTCTCCTCGGGCGGATCGGAGGTCGCGGTGCCGGGCGAGGACGCGGCGTTCGCGCCGGGCACGCGCGAGCTCGAGGCGATCTACGACATTCCCGTCCAGGTCTCCGCCGTGCTCGGGCGGAGCACGATGCAGGTGAGCCAGCTCTTGAAGCTAGGCCGCGGCGCGGTGGTGGAGCTCGACCGCAAGCTCGGCGAGGCGATCGACATCTACGTCAACAACCGGCTCGTGGCGCGCGGCGAAGTGGTGATGGTCGACGACAACCGCCTCGGCGTGACCATGACCGAGATCGTCAAGGCGGATCGCGGCGCGTGACGCCGCTAGGCAGCAGGAGGGACGCAGGATGCGGATCCTGATCATCGGCTCGCTCTCGGCGGAACTCGGCCAGGCGGGGCGGATCGCCATCGCCCGCGGCGCGCGGCTCGCCCAGGCCGACGATGTCGCCGCGGCGCTCGCGCAGCTGCGTGCGGGCGGCGGCATCGACCTCGTCCTGTGCGACGTGAGGCTCGACGTGTCGCTGCTCGTGCGCGCGATGGCCGCGGAACGGATCGCCACCCCCGTCATCGCCTGCGGCGTGGGTAACGATGCCGACCTCGCGGTCGCGGCGATCCGCGCCGGCGCGCGGGAATACCTGCCGCTCCCGCCTGACCCCGACCTGATCGCCGCCATCCTCGAGGCCGTGGGCGCGGACGGGCATGCGCTGATCCACCGCGACCCGGTGATGCGGCAGACGATCCGCCGCGCCGAGCAGGTCGCCGCTTCCGAGGCGTCGGTCCTGATCGCGGGCGAGAGCGGCACCGGGAAGGAGGTGCTCGCACGGCACATCCACCGCAAGAGCCGCCGCGCGGGCGGGCCGTTCGTCGCGCTCAACTGCGCCGCGATACCCGACAACCTGCTCGAAAGCGAGCTGTTCGGCCACGAGAAAGGCGCCTTCTCCGGCGCGGTGGCGCGGCGCATCGGCAAGTTCGAGGCGGCGCATGGCGGCACGCTCCTGCTCGACGAGATCTCGGAGATGGACGTGCGGCTTCAGGCGAAGCTGTTGCGCGCGATCCAGGAGCGCGAGGTCGACCGGCTCGGCGGCACGGAACCCGTCAAGGTCAATGTGCGGCTGATCGCGACGACGAACCGCGACCTGCTCGCCGAGGTGCGCAAGGGCACCTTCCGCGAGGACCTCTACTTCCGCCTCAATGTCGTGACGCTGCAGGTGCCGGCCTTGCGCGACCGGCCGGGCGACATCGCACCGCTTGCGGACCATTTCGCCCGCAAATACGCCGAGGTGAACGGCCTGCCGATGCGGCCGATCACGCCCGCGGCGATGGCGATGCTTGAGGCGCACGGCTGGCGCGGCAATGTGCGCGAGCTCGAGAACACGATCCACCGCGCCGTCCTGCTCGCCTCCGGAGACGTGATCGACGTCGAGGCGATCGAGCTCGGCGGCGCCGCCCCGGCGGCAGACGAGACGGCGCAGCGGCTCGTTCCGGCTGCGGCAGCGGCGGCGGCACGCCAGCGCGAAACGGCGGCACCCCCGGCCGCGGGGCAGAGCGCGGTCGGCGCCCTCGTCGGCCGCACCGTCGCCGACGTCGAGCGCGACCTGATCCTCGAGACGCTCACCCACTGTCTCGGCAACCGCACCCACGCCGCAACCATCCTCGGCATCTCGATCCGCACGCTGCGCAACAAGCTGCGTGAATACAGCTCCGCCGGAGTGCGCGTCCCGCCGCCGGCGCAGGCTGACCGGATCCCCGCCTGAGCGGACCGTCCCCGATGGCCGAGGGGAACGCGGAGGCGACCGCACCGACGCTCGCGGCACGCGTCAGCCGCGCAGTGCCCACGCCGGACGTGCTGATGGCGATCGGGGTGGTGCTTCTGATCGTCATCCTCGTCGTACCGCTGCCGCATCTCCTGCTCGACCTCGGGCTTGCGCTCTCGATCACCGCCTCGGTGCTTGTTCTGATGACGGCGATGTTCATGCGCCGGCCGCTCGACTTCACCTCGTTCCCGACACTGCTGCTGATCACCACGCTTCTGCGGCTCGGCCTCAACCTCGCCTCGACGCGGCTCATTCTCTCGGCCGGGCACGAGGGGCCGCAGGCGGCAGGAGCGGTGATCGCCGCGTTCGGCGGGTTCCTGATGGGGGGCGACGTGGTGATCGGGCTGATCGTGTTCGCGATCCTCGTGCTCGTGAACTTCGTCGTGATCACCAAGGGCTCGGGCCGGATCGCCGAGGTGGCGGCGCGGTTCAGCCTCGATGCGATGCCGGGCAAGCAGATGGCGATCGACGCCGATCTCTCGGCCGGGCTGATCGACGAGGCGGGAGCGCGGAGGCGGCGCAAAGAACTCGAGGAGGAAAGCGCGTTCTTCGGCGCGATGGACGGTGCCGCCAAGTTCGTCAAGGGCGATGCCGTCGCCGGCCTCGTCATCACCCTCATCAACCTGATCGGCGGCCTCGTGATCGGTGTGGCGCGCGAGGGGATGAGCTTCTCCGCCGCGATCGGCACCTACTCGCTGCTGACGATCGGCGACGGCCTGGTGAGCCAGATCCCGGCGCTGATCACCTCGACCGCCGCCGGCATCGTCGTGACCAAGGCCGGCGTCGATGGCCGAACCGACGAAGCGGTGCTGCGCGAGATCGCGGGCTCCCCGAAGCCGCTCGCGATGGCGGCCGGGGCGGCCGGCGCGCTCGCGCTGATGCCAGGCATTCCGATGCTTCCCTTCCTCGCCATCGCCGGGATCGCCGGGGCCGCTGCCTGGGCGCGCCGGGATGCGGCGCGCAGAGCCGAGGAGACGGCCGCCGGAGCGGAGGCGCCCGCCCTCGCCGCCCCGCCTGCCGAGGAGCCGGTCACCGCGGCGCTCAGGATCGACGCGGTTCGGCTCGAGCTCGGCTACGCCCTGCTCGGCCTCGCCACGGCCGAAGGCGGTGCGCGGCTGACCGAGCAGATCCGCGCGCTGCGCCGCGCGCTCGCCTCCGAGATGGGATTTCTGCTTCCTCCGGTTCGGATCCAGGACAATGTCCAGCTCCCGCCCACGACCTATGTGGTTCGGATCAAGGAGCTCGAGGCGGGCCGAGCCGAGGTCCGCCCGGGGATGCTGCTCGCGATGGACCCGACGGGCGCGCCCGTCGCTCTGCCTGGGGAGAAAACCACCGAGCCGGCCTTCGGCATCCCCGCCGCCTGGATCGACGCCACGCTCGCCGACGAGGCGGCGGCGAGGGGCTACACCGTGGTCGACCCCGCATCCGTCATCACGACGCACCTCACCGAGCTCGTGCGTGACCAGATGGCCGAGCTCCTCTCCTTCGCCGAGACGCAGAAGCTTCTCGACGAGCTGCCGCGCGAACACCAGAAGCTCGTCGCCGAGCTGATCCCCCAGCAGATCAGCACCGCCGGCGTGCAGCGCGTGCTTCAGGCCCTGCTCGCCGAGCGCGTTTCGATCCGCGACCTGCCCACCATCCTCGAGGGGATCGCCGAGGCGCTAGCGGCCGGGGCGAGGGGGGTCGCGGGGATCGTGGCGCAGGTGCGCGTGCGGCTCGCGCGCCAGATCAGCGAACAGCACACCGGGCCGAACGGCTACATCCCGCTGGTAACCCTCTCGCCCGAATGGGAGCGCGCCTTCGCCGAGTCGATGACCGGCCCGCCTGAGGACAGGCAGCTCGCCATGGCGCCCTCGCGTCTCACTGAGTTCATGACGAAGCTCAGGGAGGCAATCGACCGCGCCGCCAACGCCGGCGAAGCGGCCGTGCTGCTCGTCAGCCCCGCCCTCCGGCCGCATGTGCGCGCCGTGGTCGAGCGCTTCAGGGCCGCCACACCGGTGCTGAGCCAGGCCGAGATCCATCCGCGCGCGCGGATCCGCACCGTGGGCACGGTCTGAGACGATGCGAATCCGCGTCTTCCGGGCCCGCACCGCCGCCGCCGCCATGGCGGCGGCCCGCGCCGAGCTCGGCGCCGAGGCGTTGATCCTGGGCACGCGCCGGGTGGCCGAGGGGATCGAGCTCACCGCGGCCGCCGAGCCGGAGGTCGAGCCCGCACCAGTCGCGCCGCTCCAGCCGGTTCGCCCGGCCGGCGACCCGGCGGTCGCGGCCGCGCTCGCCGCGCACGGCGTGCCCGAGCGGCTTCGCGCCGCGCTCGCCTCAGGCCCCGATCTCGCGGCGGCGCTGTCGACCCATCTCCGGTTCGAGAAGCTGCCGCTCGGGCGCGGCAGCACCCTGCTCGTGGTCGGACCGCCCGGCTCGGGCAAGACCCTCACCGTCGCCAAGCTCGCCACGCGCCTGCGGCTCGCCGGGCGCACGCCGCGCGTGATCGCGGCCGACGGGCGGCGCGCGGGTGCGGTGGAGCAGCTCGCCGCCTTCACCCGGCTGCTCGGCCTCGACCTGATCGCCGCCCCCCATCCCGCGACGGTGCTGCGCGCTCTCGCCGTGCGCACGGACGAGCCGACGCTGATCGACACCGCGGGGATTGACCCGTTCGACCCCGCAGAACGCGAGGAGATCGCCGCTCTCGCCGCCGCCTCGGGCGCCGCGGTGGCGGTCGTCCTCGCCGCCGGCATGGACGCTGCCGAGGCGGCGGAGGCGGCCGAGGCTCTGGCCGAGACAGGAGCGCGGCACGTGGTCGCCACACGGTTCGACATCGCCCGACGCGTGGGCGCCCTCCCCGCTGCCGCCCATGCCGGCGGGCTTGCGGTCGCGGAAGCCGGCACGGGACCGGGAGCCGCCGACGGGCTCGGCGCGATGACGGCGGAGGCGCTCGCCGCACGGCTCATGGCCGCCCCCGCATCACGCCAGACCCGCGCCGCAGCCTGAGAGGAGGGACAATCGATGACCGCGCGCGCCGCTCTCGCCGCCCCGGCCTTCGAGGCTCCGCCACGCCCGGCGGGGCGGCTGATCGCAATCGCCTCCGGCAAGGGCGGCGTGGGCAAGACCTGGCTTGCCATCTCGCTGTCGCAGGCGCTCGCCGAACGCCGCCGGCAGGTACTGCTGGTCGACGGCGATCTCGGGCTTGCCAATGTCGATGTGCAGATCGGCCTCTCCGTCACCCGCGATGTCACCGGCCTGCTCCGCGGCGAACGCGTGGAAGCGCTCGCCACCCCGGTGCCCGACGCCGGATTCTCGGTTCTCGCCGGGCGCTCGGGCTCGGGCGCTCTCGCCGCTCTGGCCGAGTCTCAGTTCGAGACGATCCTCACGGGACTCTCTGCCGCCCGCGGCTACGATCACGTGGTGCTTGACATCGGTGCTGGGCTCGACCGCACCGCGCGGCGGCTCGCGGCGTTCGCCGACACGCTGCTCGTCGTCACCACCGAGGAGCCGACGGCGCTGACCGACGCCTATGCCTGCCTCAAGCTCGCCGCCCTCGACCGGCCGGGCGGTGACCGGCGCGTAGTGGTCAACATGGCCGTCTCCCAGCTCTCTGGCGAGCGCACATGGGCAACGCTCCGGAAGGCCTCCGAGACCTTTCTGAAGGAGAGCCCGCCGCTCGCGGGCGTGGTGCGCCGTGACGCGCGCGTCGCCGAGGCGATCCGGCGCCAGGTGCCGTTCCTGACCCGGCACCCGACGGCGGAGGCGGCGTCCGACCTCCGGGCGCTTGCCGCGCTTCTCGCTCCCTGACCGCTGGCGACCGATCGCGGCGCGTGCGATATGCAAGCCATGTCCCCACGCCGACGCGCCGGCCGATGCCGCTGAGCCCGCCGAAGCCACGCGAGAAGCTGCACACGCGCACGATCGTCATCGAGGGCTATCGCCGCGAGGACGGGCTCTTCGACATCGAGGCCTCGCTCGCCGACACGAAGACCTACGCCTTCGCCAACGAGGACCGGGGCGAGATACGCCCGGGCGAGAAGCTGCACGGGATGCTGATGCGCCTGACGGTGGACGAGGACATGGTCGTCCATGCCTGCGAGGCGAGCACCGAGTTCGCACCTTACGCGATCTGCCCCGACGTCACGCCGAACTTCGCGCGTCTCGCCGGCCTCCGGATCGGTCCAGGCTGGAGCGGGAAGGTCAGGGAGGTGGTCGGCGGCGTGCGCGGCTGCACCCACCTTGTCGAGCTCCTCGGGCCGATGGCCACCGTGGCCTTCCAGACGCTCTCGGTGGTGCGTCGCTCACGCCCGCAGGACCCGACCAGGCCGCCGCCCCTGCTGAACACCTGCCACGCCTACGCGGCGGACGGGCCGGTCGTCGCGCGGCGCTGGCCTGCCTTCTCGACACGCACGCCCGCCCCGGCGAAGACCACCGGGGCGGAGTAAGCGAGGCGGGAGGACTGGGAGGGAGAGGAAGCGGGACCTATTCGGCCGCGCTTCCCGACATGAACGCCGGCAACGGCGTGGCGCGGCGCCCCGACCCGTTGCCGGCGGGGCGGGAATGGTCGAGCATCCCGTGGCCCGCGGCGATATGCCCCTCCTCCGTCGCGGCGGCACGGAAATACTGCAACACGAACACCCGCATCGCCGAGGTACGGCCGCCCTTCAGGCCCATCCTCTCGATCCGCCGGCAGAGCTCCGACGGTGTGGTGCGCTCGCGGCGGCAGATCTCGGCCAGCGCGTCCCACAGCTCGGGTTCCAGGCGCATCGAGGTGCGGCCACGCTCGGCGACGATGTTGCGGTTGATCAGGGTGCTGCGCGCCATGGGGAACTCCTCCGTGTGCGCGCAGTGTGACCGGGATCATTTAATGGGACGTTGCTTCAGACCGAGTCGTTCTTTCCGTCGGGGCGCTGCGTCCGGGCGGCCTCTTCGGGCGTCTCGAGACGAAGGCTCAAAGCATGCAGGCCGGTCGCGAACTCGGGGCCGAGAAGCCCATTGACCAGCCGGTGCCGTGCCACCCTGCCGAGGCCAGCGAAACGCGGCGAGACGACATGGACGAGATAATGCGTCTCGCCTCCGCGGTCGGGATTGCCTGCATGACCCGCGTGCCGGGCGCTGTCATCGACCACGGTCACCGTCGCCGGAGCAAGCCCTGCCTCAAGCGCCGCCGTGATCCGCTCCGCGCGTGTGCCTCCCATCCGCTTCACCTCCCCGCCTTCGCCTTGCCACGCACCGGAGCCGTGGCCATAAGAGACGAATGCGCAGCGGCGCACCGCGAAGCCATGGCTCCTCCCGTTCCCGACTGCGGGCCGAGATCCCGCAGACGGACGACCCGAACCGTGTCTGCGACCATCCCGGCTGCGCCGCGCATGGCGGCTTCCGGGCGCCGAAATCGCGCCGGAACCTCACCGACTACTACTGGTTCTGCCTTGACCACGTGCGCGAATACAACCGCGCCTGGGACTACTACAAGGGCATGAGCCCGGGCGAGATCGAGGCCGAGATGCGCCGCGACACCACATGGCGTCGCCCGACCTGGCCGCTCGGCCGGCTCGGCCTCGGGGCGAACGAGCGGATCATCGACCCGTTCGACGCCCTCGGCAGGGGCAGGCGCAGCCCGCGCCAGGACAGGCCGGAGGCGCCGGCCGAGCTGCGCGGCCCGCTCGCGACCCTCGAGCTCGCCTGGCCGGTGACGCGCGACGACGTCAAGCGCGCCTACAAGGCCCTCGCCAAACGCTTCCACCCCGACGCGAACAGCGGCGACAAGGCCGCCGAGGACCGGCTCAAGACCATCAACGCCGCCTACACCACGCTGATCCGTGCCCTTCCGGCCCGAGGGGCGTGAGGCGCGCGGCCGGCCTTCGCAACCGCGCCGCCGGGGTCTAATCTGGGGCCTTATCGGAGAGAGTAGACACGCGCATGAACAAGGTGACCCAGTTGGCCGACCTTCGCCCCACCTCGGCGATCGACCTTCCCGACATGACCGTGAAGGCGGGCGAGGTGTTCGGCTTCCCCTCCGACATGGAGGTGCCGGCCTTCAGCGTGCGCACCGAGCATGTGCCCGACATCGACGACGCCTACCGGTTCGACCGCGAGACCACGCTCGCGATCCTCGCCGGCTTCGCCTTCAATCGCCGGGTGATGATCCAGGGCTACCACGGCACCGGCAAGTCGACCCATATCGAGCAGGTCGCCGCCCGCCTCAACTGGCCCTGCATCCGCGTCAATCTCGACAGCCACATCAGCCGCATCGACCTGATCGGCAAGGATGCGATCGTGCTGCGCGACGGCAAGCAGGTGACGGAGTTCCGTGAAGGGATCCTGCCTTGGGCGCTGCAGCACCCCTGCGCACTCGTGTTCGACGAGTATGACGCCGGCAGGCCGGACGTGATGTTCGTGATCCAGCGCGTGCTCGAGGTCGAGGGCAAGCTGACGCTGCTCGACCAGAACCGGGTGATCCGCCCGCACCCGGCGTTCCGCCTGTTCGCCACCGCGAACACGGTGGGTCTCGGCGACACCACGGGGCTCTACCACGGCACGCAGCAGATCAACCAGGGGCAGATGGACCGCTGGAACATCGTCGCCACCCTGAACTATCTGCCGCACGAGCAGGAGACCGAGATCGTCGCCGCCAAGCTCGGGATCCCGGCCAATGACAGCGCCGCGCGGAAGCGGATCGCCGCGATGGTGGCACTCGCAGACCTGACGCGGGCGGGCTTCATCAACGGCGACATCTCGACGGTGATGAGCCCGCGCACCGTCATCACCTGGGCGGAGAACGCGAAGATCTTCGGCGACGTCGCCTTCGCCTTCCGCGTCACCTTCCTCAACAAGTGCGACGAGGCGGAGCGGGCGACCGTGGCCGAGTATTACCAGCGCTGCTTCAACGAGGAGCTTCCCCTTGGGGCGGGACCGCGCCGCGCCGCCTGAACCGACCGAGATGCCCACGCCGCCGACCCAACGCGACAGCACGCGCGCCGAGGAGTTCCGCCGGGCCACGGCGAGCGCGCTGCGTGCGGTTGCCGAGCGCGGCGATATCGATGTCGCCTTCCAGCCCGGGCCGCCGGGTCTTGCCGGCAGGCGGGCCCGGCTGCCGGTGCCGTCGCGGGCGCTGCCGGCGGCCGAAAGGGCGCGGATCCGGGGCGCGGCGGATGCGATGGCGCTCAGGCTCCGCCATCACGACGAGGCGCTGCACGGGCGGCGCCAGCCGCAGCGTCGCGAGGCGCGCGAGGTCTACGACCTGCTCGCCCAGGCCCGGGTGGAGGCGCTCGGCGCGCGGCAGATGGAGGGCGTCGCCGCCAATCTGCGCGCAAGGCTTCGCGAGGAGTGCGAGGCGGACGGTCTCGACCGGATGACGCGGCGCGAGCAGCTCCCCATCGCCAAGGCGATCGAGCTTCTCGCCCGCGAGGCGATGACCGGCGAGAAGCTGCCGGAGGCGGCGCGCGGCATCGTCGAGCTGTGGCGCCAGGCCCTGCCGCAGAAGGCGCTCGACGCGCTTTCAGGGCTCAAGGACTCGCTCGACGACCAGGACGCCTTCGCCCGCGCATCGCGCCGGCTGCTTGCCGCTCTCGACCTCGCGGAGGAGGAGGCCGAAGCCGACCAGGAGGCCACGCAGGGGGAGGACGAGCAGGGAGCCCAGGAGGAAAGCGCGCAGAGCGAGGAGACCGAAAGCGCCGGCTCGTCGGCCGAGGCGGAGAGCATGCCAGGCGCCCGCGAGGAGGAGGCGGAGGGAGAGGCCCAGGCGGCGGAGAGCGTCGAGCAGGAAGAGGAGGAGGGAGCGGCCGCCGAGGGGGATGATCGGCCCGCCGGGCCTCAGGCCCGGAGGGAGCGCGAGCAGGGCGAACCCCAGGCGCGCTACGAAGCCTATACGCGCCAGTTCGACGAGGAGGTCTCCGCCGAGGAGCTGTGCGATGCCGACGAGCTCACGCGCCTGCGCAGCCAGCTCGACCAGCAGCTTCAGCACCTGCAGGGAGTCGTGTCGAAACTCGCCAACCGGCTGCAGCGGCGTCTGCTCGCGCAGCAGTCGCGCGCGTGGGAGTTCGACCTCGAGGAAGGGCTGCTCGACGTCTCCCGCCTCGCCCGGGTGGTCGCCAACCCCACACACTCGCTCTCTTACAAGCGCGAGCGCGACACCGAGTTCCGCGACACGGTGGTCACGCTTCTGATCGACAACTCCGGCTCGATGCGCGGCCGTCCGATCACGGTCGCCGCGATGAGCGCCGATATCCTGGCCCGCACGCTCGAGCGCTGCGGCGTCAAGGTCGAGATCCTCGGCTTCACCACCCGCGCCTGGAAGGGCGGGCAGAGCCGCGAGAAGTGGGTCCAGGAGGGAAAGCGCCGCAACCCGGGCCGGCTGAACGACCTCCGCCACATCATCTACAAGGCGGCCGACCAGCCCTGGCGCCGGGCGCGGCGCAATCTCGGGCTCATGCTCCGCGAGGGCCTTCTCAAGGAGAACATCGACGGCGAGGCGCTGGAGTGGGCCTGGCGCCGGCTTGCCGCTCGCCCCGAACACCGGCGTATCCTGATGGTGATCTCCGATGGCGCCCCGGTCGATGACAGCACGCTCTCGGTCAACCCCGGGAACTATCTTGAGCGCCACCTGCGCGACGTGATCCGCCGGATCGAGCGCGACCGTCAGGTCGAGGTCACGGCCATCGGCATCGGCCATGACGTGACGCGCTACTACCGGCGCGCGGTGACCATCGTCGATGCCGAGGAGCTCGGCGGCACGATGATGAAGAAGCTCGCCGAGCTGTTCGACGAGGACGCGGCCGAGGCCTGGCACCGGGCTGCGGCCGAGCACGCGGCGCTGGTCGCCTGAGGCTCACACGACGCGCCCTTCTCGCCGCGCCGGCGGCGATTGCGGCGGCCCGGGCGGGTGCGGTCGCTCTCTCCGCGCGCGGCCTGCCCCTCTCGGAGGCTGATCCGGGGCTCGACCGGATTGGGCCGCTCTTGTTCCGCGGCGCGCTCGCCCTTGCCGCGCCCGACCGTGCGTTCGGCGGCTTCTCGGGCCTGCTGCTCGAGCCGGATGGTGCGATCCTCGCCGTCACCGACCAGGCGCACTGGCTCAGCGCGCGCTTGCAGCGCGACCCGGAGGAGAGGCTCGTCGGCCTCGACGGAGCAACACTCCTGCCGATGCGCGACAGCAACGGACGGCGCCTTTCGGCCGGCCGTGAGGGCGACGCGGAGGCGCTCGCTCGACTGCCCGACGGACGTCTGCTGGTCGCCTTCGAGCGTTGGCACCGGCTGCGGGTGTTCGACTCACCGAAGGGGCCGGGGCTTCCCTTTCCCGCTCCTCCCGGGATCGCAGCGCTTCCGCCGAACGCCGGGCTCGAGAGCCTGACCGCGCTTGCCGACGGCCGCCTGCTTGCGATCGCCGAAGCCGTCGCTGAGGACGGCACCGCTGCGGCCTGGATCGGCAGCGGCGACGGCAGGGCCTGGGTTGAGCGTCGCTACCGCCCGAGCCCCGACTTCGCCGCCGTCGATGCCGCCGGGCTTCCGGGCGGCGGCGCGCTCGTTCTCGAGCGTCGTGCGAGCCTACTTGCGGGCTTCTCCTGCCGGGTCGCCTGGCTCCCGGCAAGGGCGCTCGAGCTGCCTGAGCTCGCCCCGCGCGTGCTTGCGGAGCTCGCGGCCCCGCTCCTTGCCGACAACTACGAGGGGCTCGCGGTGGCCGAGGCGGCGGACGGCGCGCTCGATGTCCTGCTCGTCTCCGACGACAATTTCTCGTTCCTGCAGCGGAACCTTCTCGTCCTGTTCCGGCTCGAGCGGTTGGCGCTCGCCTCATCCTGAGGCGAACAGCCGCCACAGAAGCGGCAGAGCGAGCGCTGTGGCGAGCGCGTTCAGCGCCATGGCAAGCCCGCTGAAGGCGCCCGCGGTCTCGTTCACCGAAAGCGCGCGCGCGGTGCCGATGCCGTGCGCCGCCGTGCCCATGGCAAGCCCGCGGGCGCGCCAGTCACGCACGCGCGCCAGATTCAGCGTCACCGTGCCCAGCGTCGCGCCGGCAATTCCCGAAAGAATCACCACCACCGCTGTCAGCGACGGCAGGCCGCCGATCCGCTCAGCGATCCCCATCGCCACCGGCGTGGTGACGGATTTCGGCGCGAGCGAGGCGAGAACGGCCATCGGTGCGCCGAACGCGACACCAAGAGCGAGCGCTGCGGCGACGGCGAAAGCGCTTCCGACGAGCATCGAGAAGAGGATCGCAAGCGTCGATGAGCGCACGAGCGACCAATGGCGGTAGAGCGGCACGGCGAGGGCGACCGTCGCCGGCCCGAGAAGGAAATGCACGAACTGTGCCCCGGCGAAGTACTCCGCGTAGGAAATGCCTGCCGCGAGCAACAGGCCTGCGAGGATCACCACCGCGACGAGCACGGGGTTGACGAGCGGGCTTCCCCGGGCCGCGGTGTGCGCCTTCAGCCCGGCGAGCCAGGCGAGCAGCGTGGCGGCGAGCGCTGCGAGCGGATCGGCCGCGAGATAGACCCAGAGCGCCGCGAGCCCGTCCCCGTCGCTCATCGCCGCTCGTCTCCGAACCGCCGCGCCAGCGCTTGCATCAGCCGCCCCGTGAACGCGATCGCCACGAGCGTGCCGATGCTCACGGCGAGCGCAATGGGGAGCAGCGCCTCGGCGAGAAGGCCGAGATGCGCGATCACGCCCACGCCCGCCGGGACGAAGAGAAGGCCGAGGTGACGCAACAGCCCGTCTGCCACGGCTGCGAGCGGCGCCGGCACCTCACCGCCGCGCCAGAGCAGGAAGAGAAAGAGAAGGAGCATGCCGAGGATCGGGCCGGGCAGGGGCAGCCCGGTGGCGCGCACAACGATCTCTCCGGCGAGCTGGCAGGCAAGCAGCCCTGTGAACGCCCCGATCATCCGAGCCTGACCCCCCAGGCGGCGGCCTCCTCGCGCACCCTGCCGGCCGCGATCGCCGCACGCACCGCGGCCATCAGCCGCATCATGAAGCGGATGTTGTGGCGCGTGATGAGGAGCAGGGCGGCGAGCTCGTCAAGCTTGAGCAGGTGGTGCAGATAGGCACGCGAGAGCCCCGACGAGCATGCCGGGCAATCGCACCCCTCCTCGATCGGGCGCGGGTCGTCGCGGAAGCGGGCGTTGCGGAGGTTGAGGTGGTCGCGCCCGCCTGTGTCCTCGACGCCAGCGCGGACGAGCGCCCCGCCGTGGCGGGCGATCCGGGTGGGGTGCACGCAGTCGAACGTGTCGATCCCGTGCGCGACACCGTGCCAGATGTCGGCGACCTGGCCGATGCCGAGCAGGTGGATCGGCCGGTCGGGGCGGAGAAGCGGCGCCTGGAAGGCGACGATCGCGTGCATCTCCTCGCGCGTGCCGCCCAAGGAATCGCCGATCGCGTGCCCGAAGAAGTCCTCGCCGTTGACGAACTCCGCCGCGGCCCGGCGCAGGTCCTCGTGCACATGGCCGCCGGCGATGCCGATGAGCGCCTGCGGCCCGGCACTGCCCCGCCCCCCCGCCGCGTCGAAGGCAGCGAGCGACCGGCGCGACCAGCGCATGGTTCGGGCAAGCGCGCGCTCGACATAGTCACGTGTGGCGTGGAACGGAGTGCACTCGTCGAGCACGACGACGAGATCGGCGCCGATCGCGGCCTGGGCGGCGAGCGACCCTTCGGGCGAGAGCTGGTGCACCGAGCCGTCGAGATAGGAGCGGAAGGTCGCCCCCTGTTCGTCGATCCGGATCAATGTTGGAGCCGGCGTGCCGGAGCGGCTGCCCTTGATTTCGGCAGCGACGCCGCCATGGCCCATCGAGAAGATCTGGAACCCGCCGCTGTCGGTCAGGGTGGGGCCGTGCCAGCCCGTCATCCGCGCGAGCCCGCCGAGCCGCCCGACCGCCTCCGCGCCAGGGGCGAGCATCAGATGATAGGTGTTGCCGAGCACAAGCGTGGCGCCGAGCGAGCGCGCCTCCTCCATCGTCGCCGCCTTCAGCGCCCCGCGCGTGGCGCAGAGCACGAAGGCAGGCGTCTCGACCGCCCCGTGCGGCGTCTCGAGCACGCCCGCGCGGGCCCGCGTGGCCGGGTCGCGCGCGGTGACTGTGAAGCGATGCGCCGGATAGCGGACGCTCATCACCGCCTCCGCTCCGGCAGGAGCCGCCCCGCGAGATACATCGCTGGCGTATCGAGCACCGCGAGCCCGACCCGCACGAGCCAGGTGCCGAGGATGTAGGTTCGCCAGAGCTCGCCCCAGCCGACCGGCGTATCGGCGAACACGACGAAGGCGAGCGTTGAGAACAGGGTGTTGTCTATGAGAGCGCTCGCCGCCGTCGAGGCGGTGTTGCGCAGCCAAAGCGCGCGGGCTCCCGTCACCGCCCGGATGGCGAGGAAGAGCCGGATGTCGAGGAGCTGGCTCGCGAGATAGCTCGTCATTCCGGCGGCGAAGAGAGCCGGCGCGGGCGTGAACAGGGCGGCGAGATGGTCATGGAACGGCAGGGCCCAAGCGAGGCCCTCGCCTGCCGCTTCGGCATCGAGCGGGCGGTAGCCGAGCGCGAGCAGCATCAGCACCGTCATCAGAAGGTGGGCGGCGAAGCCGAGCCAAACCGCCTCACGCGCCGCCGCCGCACCGTAGTGCTCGGTCAGGATGTCGGTGGCGAGGAAGGTCGCGGCGAACACCACCGTCCCCTCCGCCACCGGCCCCGGCAGGAGCACGAAGGGAACGACCTTCAGCACCTGAAGGTTCGCAGCAAGCACCGCCACCGCGACGAACACCGTCACGCCTGCGCGGCCGAACGCGGCGAGCATGCCGAGCACGGACCCGAAGGCCGCGACCACCATCATCACCCAGACCGCATCGGGGGGCAGGGCGTTCAGGGCGGAGACGAGGGCGGACGGGGAGAGGGGCAGCATCGCGCCTGGGGCCGGGCAGTCTGCTCAGGCAGGGCAAGAAAAAAGGCCCGCCGAAGCGGGCCCTCGGCGGTGCCGCCCCGGGCGGCAGGGCATCAGGCCGCTTTCCGGGCCTTGGCGCGCTCCAGCCGGCGCTTCAGCGCGCGGGCCTCCGCGGTGAGCTTGCGGTCAGGCGTGCCGAGAAGCCAGGCGTCGATGCCGCCATTGTGCTCGATGGTGCGGATCCCGCGCGGCGTGAGCCGCAGGCGGATCGTCGTGCCGAGCAGCTCCGACATCATCGAGGCCATCTGCAGGTTCGGCAGGAACCGGCGCCTCGTCTTGTTGTTGGCGTGGCTGACATTGTTGCCGGTCAGCACACCCTTGCCCGTGACGCCGCAGCGACGCGCCATGCCACCCTTCCTTCCACGAAAAATCGGCGCGGCGGCACGGAATGCCGCCTGCGCGAGCCTCTCTCTGCTATCGGCGGCGCGCCTGGCGGTCAAGATGCGGCGCAGCAGGATCGGGTGTGCCGTTTCACACACTTCTTTGCCAACCTCGGGTATCGTGCCGGGCGGCTCGTGAGGCACCCAGCGACGCGGAGGGCGTTGGGGCTGGTGGGAAACCCCGTCGCGCCGGTGGCGCATGGCGATCGTGGCGCAGCTCGGCGGAGGCGTGGTTCTCGGCGCGGGCGGCTACATCCTTCAGTTCACGGCGCCGGAGCTCGGCCGGCGGAGGCCGCTCTTCCTTGCCCTCGCTGGCGGTGCGGCGGCAGGGGGAAGCATCGGCGGAACGCTCAGCATCCCCTGGTCGGAGATCGTCCGGCG
>Ga0308389_1000559_pt1 | contig 27180 bp, 23 predicted proteins | sample Hotspr2Sample148_FD_202362 | JGI IMG/M metagenome (GOLD analysis project Ga0308389, IMG submission 202362) | Hot spring phototrophic mat microbial communities from Mushroom Spring, Yellowstone National Park, Wyoming, United States - 20040719_148 ... | reverse complement strand
CTTACAAGCGGAGCGAAGGAGGCTTTACCATCATGGCACTGGATGCAGATGCCTATGCTGCGATCGCCCGTTTCGACGCGGCGATGCAGCAGTTGGATGTTCCCTACGCACTGGTGGGTTCAGTGGCGTACACCTTGTTGTACGGACAGCCACTGCCGCGCTACAGGGATATCGACTTCATCGCTGACTTCAACGATTCGCATTTGGAGCCACTGTGTGAGATCTGGGGCGTACAATCGACGGACTATTTCCCCTCCCCGCATGATGGGTTAGATTGGTGGCTTTCAGCAGAGTTCATTGACAGCGCCCGCGCTCGCTGCATGTGCCAGGCAGACTACATCTGGCTCCCCCATCTAGGCGAAACGCGACGCATCCCCATTCATGTGTTTATTGCCCATAACTACCCTTCACGGTGGGTCTGTCTACAACGGGCGCAGCGGTACGTTATCCATCCCCGTTTAGGGACCGTCACATACCTGCCGCACGTGGAAGACCTCTTGATTGGCGAGATAGCTTGGTCGTTAGATTGCAACTGGGAGAAGTGTCGCGAATCACGCCATGCGTGGCAACCGTTCTGTGATAGCTTCAACCTCAGTCTTGACCGCATCTTCACGCGGGCAGAACATTACCGGAAGAAGGAGGGACAAATATACAAGCATGGTGGCGTACTCCCCGTACAGTGCGAGCATCAAAAAGCGGCATGATTTTTTTCGAAAAATCCCTCCAAACCCCTTGACACCCCTATATGTTGTGTGATATAAATGGAGTTGCCCAATATCTGGGCAACAACCCCATTGCCGGCAAGGGGGGAATGACAACGTGAAGTGCCCATATTGCGGTCACCCCGAGGACAGGGTGCTTGACTCGCGCCCGATACGCGACGGCGAGGCGATCAAGCGACGGCGGGAATGCCTGGCGTGCGGTCGGCGCTTCACCACCTTTGAAGAGATTGAAGAGCTCAAGTTGATGGTGGTGAAGAACGACGGACGGCGAGAGCCGTTTGACCGCAACAAGGTATTGCGCGGGATGCAGGTCGCCTGCGAGAAGCGCCCTATCTCTATCGATGCCCTCGAGGAGATCGCCAACGACATCGAGCAGGTGCTCATCAATCGTGGAGAGCGCGAGGTGAAGTCCTCAGAGATTGGCGAGCTGGTGATGGAACGGCTCAAGCAGCTGGACCAGGTGGCGTACGTGCGCTTCGCCTCCGTATACCGCCAGTTTGAGGACGCCACGCAGTTCCGCGAGCTGGTGAACATGCTCACACGCCAGCGGCGGCAAAAGTAGCGCCGCACCGATGTTCAGTCTTGATTAAGGAGGAGTGTTTAACTCATGGAACCGACGAAGGAGCACTTCGACCTCGAGATTATCGAGGAAACCTCCCCGCCGGCAGAGGATGCGGCGACTGTCGTTCAGGAGAAGTCTGCACCCGGCTTGCGCTTTGAGCGATTCTTCACTCGCCCCGGCGTGCACCCCTTCGACGAGGTGCGCTGGGAGCTGCGCACCGCTTCCATTACCGGCGAACGCGGCGAGGTGGTTTTCGAGCAGAAAGACGTGGAGGTACCGGAGTTCTGGAGCCAGCTGGCGACCAACGTGGTGGCTTCCAAGTACTTCCGGGGTCTGCTGGGAAGCCCCCAGCGAGAACGCAGCGTGCGGCAGCTCATCTCCCGTGTCGCCGACACCATCGCTGCATGGGGGCGCAAAGACGGATACTTCGCCTCCGAAGAGGACGCCGATACCTTTCACGAAGAACTCATCCACCTGTTGCTGATGCAAAAAGCTTCCTTCAACAGCCCCGTGTGGTTCAACGTGGGTGTACCCGGTGAACGCCCGCAAGCCAGCGCGTGCTTCATCAACTCCGTCGAGGACAGCATGGAGAGCATTCTGGAGCTGGTGAAGACGGAGGGCATGCTGTTCAAGTACGGCTCGGGCACGGGTACCAACTTCTCGCGCCTGCGCTCCTCGCGCGAGCATCTGGCAGGCGGTGGTACGGCGTCGGGACCTGTCTCTTTCATGCGCGGTTATGACGCCTTCGCCGGGGTCATCAAGAGCGGAGGCAAAACGCGCCGCGCCGCCAAGATGGTCATCCTTAATGCCGACCATCCCGACGTTCTCGCCTTTATCCGCTGTAAGGCAGAGGAGGAGAAGAAAGCGTGGGCGCTGATTGAAGCGGGGTACGACGGCAGCTTCAACGTGCCGGGCGGCGCCTACGACAGCGTCTCCTACCAGAACGCCAACCACTCGGTGCGCGTGAGCGACGCCTTCATGGAGGCAGCCATCAAAGGTTTACCTTGGCAGACGCGATACGTGACCACGGGAGAGGTCGCAGACACCTATAACGCCCGCGACTTGCTGCGCGAAATCGCCGAGGCGACCTGGATTTGCGGTGACCCCGGCTTGCAATATGACGACACTATCAACCGCTGGCACACCTGCAAGAACACCGACCGCATCTACGCCAGCAACCCCTGCAGCGAGTTTGTCTTTCTGGACGATACCTCTTGCAACCTCGCCAGCCTCAACCTCATGGCGTTCCGCAAACCGGACGGCGAGTTCGACGTCGAGGCGTTCCGCCATGCGGTGCGCATCATGATTACCGCGCAGGAGATTATCGTGGATAACGCCGCCTACCCCACGCCCAAAATCACCCAGAACAGCCACGATTACCGCCCGCTGGGGCTGGGCTATGCCAACCTGGGTGCCCTGCTGATGGCGCGGGGACTGCCTTACGACAGCGACGCCGGACGCGCCTATGCTGCAGCCATCACCGCCATCATGACCGGGGAGGCATATACCCAGTCTGCTGTCATTGCGCGCGACTGCGGCGGCCCCTTCCCCGGCTTCACCCGAAACCGCGAGCCGATGCTGGAGGTCATCCGCATGCACCGCGCCCATGTGGATAAGATGGAGGCGAAAGAGACCGTGCCACCTGACCTGTTGCGTACCGCCTACCAGTGCTGGGATAACGCCCTTTCGCTGGGTGAGCAGTTCGGCTACCGAAACGCGCAGGTCACCGTACTTGCGCCTACCGGCACCATCGCCTTCATGATGGACTGCGATACCACCGGCGTGGAACCCGATATCGCTCTGGTGAAGTACAAGACTCTGGTGGGCGGCGGTATGATGAAGATTGTCAACCGCACCGTGCCTGAAGCGTTGCAGCGGCTGGGCTACTCGCAGGAGCAGATCGAGGACATCATGGCGTACATCGAGCGCACCGATACCATCGAAGGCGCGCCGCACCTCAAGCCCGATCATCTGCCGGTGTTCGACTGCGCTTTCAAACCTGCCAACGGTCAGCGCAGCATCCACTACATGGGGCACATCAAGATGATGGGCGCGGTGCAACCCTTCCTGTCGGGCGCGATTTCCAAGACGGTGAACATGCCCAACGACGCCACGGTAGAAGACATCATGGAGGCGTACATCGAGGCGTGGAAGCTGGGCGTGAAAGCCATCGCCATCTATCGCGACGGCTCCAAGCGTACGCAGCCGTTAAGCACTAAGAAAACCAGCGAACAGCTGGAGAAACAGCCGCACGAAGCACGCCCGGTGCGCCGTAAACTACCCGACGAGAGGCAGAGCATCACCCACAAGTTCAGCGTGGGCGGGCACGAGGGATACATTACCGTGGGGTTGTACCCCGATGGCAAGCCGGGTGAGATATTCATCACCATGAGCAAGGAAGGCTCGGTGGTGTCGGGGCTGATGGACAGCTTCGCCACTGCCATCTCGCTTGCGCTGCAGTACGGCGTGCCGCTGGAGACGCTGGTGAACAAGTTCGCGCACATGCGCTTCGAGCCGTCGGGTGTCACCAACAACCCGCAAATTCGCTTCGCCAAGTCCATCATGGACTACATCTTCCGGTGGCTCGCGCTGAAGTTCCTCCCGCCAGAGCAACAGCCGGCGAGCGAGGTAGCGTCCATTGAAAACCACACCGGTCTTGCCGAAAAAGTGTCGGAGCCTGCCCAAACATTGCGCGCCGCCGAACAGCTGGTTTTCCAGCTTCAGGCGGATGCGCCTCCCTGCCCGGAATGCGGCTCCATTATGGTGCGTAATGGCGCGTGTTACAAGTGCCTGAACTGTGGCGCAACTTCGGGATGCTCTTAATAACCGGGCTGCCACATTGGTTGCGAGGGTGGCGGCACCCTCGCAACCCCTTTTTCCTTTCAGGAGGTAGCTGATGTTTCGGGTGATCGGAGTGGAAACGGGGGACCATCCGCGTAGAGAGTTTGTGGTCATCCGTAATCAGTCTCTGCGGTACGAAAACCTGCGCGGCTGGGCGGTGACCGATGAGAGCTACTTCTGTGCCGACCCACGCACGCTGCTAGACCGCCTCTACATCTTTCGCGAGGAGCTGATGGTGGAGCCGGGCGCATACGTGGCGCTTTGCACCGGCATGGGAGAGAACCACTGGGCGCGCGCCGCAGATGGCAGAGATGTCTATGTGGTCTACTGGGGCAGAGAAAGGTGTATCTGGCGCGATAGCCAGCGCGTGATGTTGATTCATGTGGCGCATGTCGCGCCGTCTACCGTCATGCCCCGACAGACCTCATCCCCTCGGTAAGCCTACCTCTCGCTGTAAAGGTATGCCAGGCGGCGCCTCTGCGGCTGCGTTCACCTCTACACCTGTAGACACCTCGCCCGTTACCGCCTATAATTACAGGGGGAGGTTTTTCAGCCATGCACAGTTTGCTCCACTGGGCAATGGAGATGGTAGAAACCTATGGGCTGACCGGTCTGTTCGTGGTGGCTTTTATCGAGTCGTCCTTTTTTCCAGTTCCACCCGACGTGCTGATGATTGGTCTGGTGTTAACGCCTAACGCGCCTTCCACATCGCTGGTGGCAACGGTCTGCACGGTGGGTAGCGTGCTGGGCGCAGTGCTGGGATGGGTTATCGGCGCATACGGCGGTTATCCGCTGGTGCACCGCTGGTTTGGGGAAGAAAAGGTGCAACGGGTAGAGCAGCTGTACAACCGCTACGGGGTGTATGCGGTCTTCATCGCGGCATTTACCCCTATTCCCTACAAGGTGTTCACCATTGCCAGCGGAGTGTTTCGTTTCAACATCGTGGCGATGATGCTGGCGAGCGTGGTGGGCAGGGGCATGCGCTTCTTCCTGGTGGCGTATCTGGCGCAGTGGTTCGGAAGGGAAGTGCTGAAGCGTCTGGACGTGGCGATGGTGGTGCTGTTGCTTGCTGTGGCAGCAGGAGGACTGGGCTACGCCTACTGGAGGACCCGCCGACAAGCCGCCCGCCGCGCGAAGCAGCAAGATGTGCCTTCTCCCCCGTAGCCGCAGGCTGATGAAGTTTGAGAAATTGGTTCAGACATAGCGTACTTGGCTTTGCATGGACTACAACCTGTGGCTGCTCCCCATGTAGCCGCACCCTTTTAGGGTGCGCTCAGCTATACGCAGGCTAAAGCCTGCGGCTACAGGGGGCGTGTCCCCGATGGCGAACCCGCCGCGCGAACTTTTCTCTCATTTGCCGCATCCTACACTTGACCGCCCACCGCAGGGTTGTTATCATATTCGCGTGCGCATACTCTACTATGGAGACAACCTGGACATCCTGCGCAAGTACCTGCAGGATGAAACGGTAGACCTGATCTACCTGGACCCGCCGTTCAATAGCCAGCGGGACTATAACCTGCTGTTTAAGGAACAGTCAGGTGAACCCGCACAAGCCCAGATTCGTGCCTTCACCGATACCTGGCAGTGGAGTGAACGCGCCTACCACCAGTTCATCGAAGAGTGCCCCAATGACCGACTGCGTAAACTCGTGCAGGGGTTCGTGGAATCGCTCGGACGAAACGAGATGACCGCCTACCTAGTGATGATGGCTCCGCGACTGGTGGAACTACACCGCGTTCTCAAACCCACAGGCAGTCTCTACCTGCACTGCGACCCCACCGCCAGCCCATACCTGCGCCTGATGCTCGACATCATCTTCTCGCCTAAGAACTTCCGTAACGAGATAGTCTGGAAACGTACCAGCACACATAGCGACGCGAAACGGTATCCGCGAGTGAGCGACACCATCATCTTCTACACGAAATCGGCAGACTACATCTTCAACCCACCGCGGGGTGAGTATGACGAAGACTACATCCGAACACACTACGTGCATGTGGACGAGAACGGGAGAAGGTTTCAATACGGAGACCTGACCAAACCGAAGGGGAGCATCGGTTACTTCTATGAACTTCTTGGATGCCCACCACCACCGAACGGGTGGCGGATGCCGGAAGAGACGGCGAAGCGATGGCTGGCGGAAGGGAGAATAGCCATACCACCTGGCGGACATACGCCACGCTATAAACGTTACCTGGATGAGATGCCGGGACCATTGATTGGTAACGTGTGGACAGACATTCCACCGGTGAACTCTCAAGCCAAGGAGATGCTGGGCTACCCCACCCAGAAACCACTCGCCCTGCTGGAACGAATCATCCAGGCGTCCAGCAACGAAGGCGATGTGGTGATGGACCCGTTCTGTGGATGCGGAACCGCCGTCGTCGCCGCAGAGAAACTCCACCGAAACTGGATAGGCATCGACATCACCCACCTGGCTATCTCGCTCATCAAATACCGACTCGCCGATATGTTCGATCTGAAGGAACACAAGGATTACGAAGTCGTCGGAGAACCCGTTACCGTGCAGGACGCGAGAGAGCTGGCGCACACCGACCGCAACGAGTTCCAACGATGGGCGATAGGGCTCATCCCACGCGCCAGACCTTATCAGGATAAGAAGGGGGCAGACACAGGCATCGACGGGATACTCTACTTCAAGGATGATGCGTCCGACCCTAAGAAGGTGGTTATCCAGGTTAAGAGCGGACACGTGAGCGTCGCCCACATCCGCGACTTCGCACACGTCATGCAACGGGAGAAGGCGACGCTGGGACTGTTCGTGACACTGGAAGAGCCTACCCGTGCGATGCTCACCGAAGCCGATGCGATGGGGTTCTACACGACTGCGCTGGGCAACATCCCCATTCCCAGACTGCAGATACGCACTATCGAGCAACTGCTCGCCGGAGATGGGTTCCACATCCCCAGCGCGGCGCTGCTGATGGGGGTGCAACAGGCAGAGACCACACCGAGAGACCCCAGACAACAACGATTGAAACTGTAATACCCCCTCTTTCCTATTGCTACCAGCTGCCGTGGGGAAGCGGAGAAGGAAAACCTCGGCGGCTGGAAAAAGAAACAGCAGAGAAGCCGCCATGTAGGAGGAGACCATGCGACTTGCCTGTTGCGCCTATTCGTATCGAGACCTGTTGACCAGCCGCAAGATGACCTTGCAAGACTTCATCCGCACCTGCGCTGAGATAGGACTGGACGGGGTAGAGCTCACCGCTTACTATTTCCCCGCCACCGACCGCGCCACACTGAACGAAATCAAGCGCACCTGCTTTGAATACGGTATGCACATCTCGGGCACGGCGGTGGGCAACAACTTCGCACAGGCAGACCCGGTGAAACGACGCCAGCACGTCGAGATGACCAAACAGTGGATAGACAACGCGGTGGTGCTGGGCGCACCTTGCATCCGCGTGTTCGCAGGTCCTGTGCCGGAAGGGCACACCGAGGAAGAGGTGTTTAACTGGGTAGTGGACTGCCTGCGCGAGGTGATTGACTACGCAGCGATTCAAGGCGTAGTGGTCGCGCTGGAGAATCACGGAGGCATCACTTCCACCGCGGAACAGGTGTTGCGAATCTACCGCGCGGTGCAAAGCACCTGGTTTGGGCTGAACCTGGACCTGGGTAACTTCACGGGCGACATCTATGCGCAGTTCGAGCAGGTGGCTCCCTACGTGGTCACCACCCACGCCAAAACCCACTATCGCGGCAACAACGGCAGGCTAACGGAGGTGGACTACGAACGCGCCCTGCGTATCCTGCAGAAGGCGGGGTATAAGGGCTACATCTCCATCGAGTACGAGTACACCGACCCTGCCGAACAGGCTGTCCCGCGTTTCGCCAAACAGCTGAGACAAATCCTGCAGCGAATGGGAGGATAAGTGCCATGCCGCCGTTGCAGCCGCCTATCTCGGACGACCGCCCGCTGCGCCTGCTGTCGGTGGAACCGAGCCGCACACAGGTGCCGCGCTACGAACTGATCGAGTTTCGCCTGAACCTGCAGGCGACCTACCGCAACGCCTTTGACGCCGAGGAGATTGCCGTCGACGCCGAGTTTCGCACTCCTTCGGGAGACACAGTGCGCGTGCCGGGTTTCTATTACCGCGAATACACCCGACGGCTGGAAGGACGCGATGAGCGCATCACACCCTCGGGCGAGCCTCATTGGCGTATTCGTTTCGCCCCAACCGAGGTGGGTACCTATCACACCGTGGTGATTGTGCGCGACCGCACGGGGAAAACGGTTCGCTCGCAACCACTTCGTTTTGGGTGCATGGCTTCCAGCAACGCTGGCTTTATCAGGGTCAGCAGTCAGGATAGGCGATACTTCGTTTTCGATAACGGACAGCCCTACCTTGCCATCGGCGCCAACGTGTGCTGGGGTGGAAGCCGCGGAACCTTCGACTACGATGACTGGCTGCCCCGTTACGCACAGGCAGGCTGCAACTACTTTCGACTGTGGCTGTCACCCAGCTGGGTGACCTTTGCCCTCGAGCGCACAGGCGAACCACGCGACCGCTACGGCATCGGCAAAATCGACCTGGTGAACGCCTGGCGGCTGGACTACGTCTTGAACCTGGCGCGGAAGCTAGGCATGTACGCCATGCTATGTTTTGACAGCTTTAACGTGCTACGCAAACGGCAGCACGGAGGCTTCTCCTATTGGGAGGATACCCCGCATAACGCCGCCCAGGGAGGTCCGCTCAGGGAGCCGATAGAGTTCTGGACGCATCCAGAAATGCTGCGTGCCTATCGCAACAAACTGCGCTACATCGTGGCGCGTTACGGCTGGTGTACCCACGTGTTCAGCTGGCAGTTCTGGAACGAGGTGGACATTGTGAGTCCAGACGCCTACGACTTAGACGTCATCACCCGCTGGCACCGTGAAATGGGCGAATACCTGCGTCGCATAGACCCGTGGAAACACCTCCTTACCACCAGCTTCGCCGACTCGAACGGGCGTGAGGTGATTGACCGCTTGCCCATCATGGACTACACGACCACCCACAACTACGGCTCCCGCGATGTTTCCGCATCGCTCACCGCCTTTCACCGAAAGAAGGAGACGTATGGAAAACCCCATTTCGTGGCGGAGTTCGGTGCGGGCGCAATGGGCGAAGACCCGCGTGTCGACCCCACTGGCATCGCCCTGCATAGCGGCATCTGGAGCACGCTCATGGACGGCGCAGCAGGCACCGCCATGCTGTGGTGGTGGGATAACCATATCCATCCCAACAACCTGTACTCCCACTTCGCCGCACTGAGCCGATTCATTCAGGGAGTGAACTTCCCCGAAGAGCGGTTCCGCCGAGTGCAAAACGCCAACTTCTCGCTGAAACAGAGCGGCGCATCGCCCGTTTACGCCGACCTGGTGCTGCAAGGACCCACGTCTTGGGAACCCCACCCCTCCAACCGCCCGACGACTGTACGCATCGACGCGGAGGGCAAAGTAACGATTCAAGAACAGGTGGCAGGGGTGCTACATGGCGTGCGTAACCATCGCGACAAGCACAACCCGCTCACCTTCGAAACCAATTTGCCGCACCCGACTCGCCTGCGCATCATGGTTAGCGGTGTCTCCGGATATGGTGGGGCACATCTCATCGTGGAACGCAACGGCGTGCGCGTACTGGACAAAGATATGCCAGACCCCGACGATACCGCCAAGACGGAGACCATCCACCAGTATGACGGTGAGTATGTGGTGGAGATACCCGCTGGTAAGCAAACCGTAAAAGTAGTCAACATCGGTAGAGATTGGATCCTCGTCTCGTATAAGTTGGAGAACGCTGTTTCGCAGTCGATGCTGCCGCTACGCCTGTTCGGTCTGCACGGCAAACAGACCTCGCTTCTGTATGTGGAGCAGACACAGCACACCTGGTATCAGGTCAACGTGGTGAAACGTCCGCCTGCAGCCGTGCCGCCCACCATCCTGCATATCGCTGACTGGACGCCCGGTCGGTATCGTGTGGAGATTTGGGATACCTATGAGGGCAAGCCGCTGTCCACGCAGACGCTCACCGTGAACCAGTCTGGGTTGAGTTTGGAGCTGCCCACGATTGAGCGAGACTTAGCGGTTCGGCTCTCACGTCTGTAAAGACCTTACCCCAGAACACACGGAGTTCACGGAGGGGTTGGCCCTGGGTTGAACACAGCGGAGCGAGCACGAACTGCAACGTCGGGGTTGTCGGTAATCACTCCGTCCACGCCGTATCGCCAGAACATGCGCCTGACGGCTTGCTCGTCCTGACCCATCGCCCAGACGAAGAGGCTTAACCCCCTTTCATGACAATCCGCAACCAGACGCCCTCCGTCAACAGGGTTGCCCTCTCCATCTTCAATCAGCCATCGCTGGGCGGAGATGCCATCCGCGTAGGAAGCCACCTCGTCGACCTGTTCCTGCGTCAGCACGTGTCCCGTCAGCTGGTAGATGGGCAGGCTGGTGCGCAGCTCATGGCGCAGGCGCTGCAGGCTATGGGCATCGAAACTCTGCAGGATGACCCCACATTCGGGGGTGGTGCAGCCGTAGCGTTCCAGCACCTGCAATACAGGTTCCTCAAGCGGCTTACCCTGTTCGCCATGAAACTGCGGCGCTTTCATCTCCACCAGAAGCGTGAATCGCTTGCCTGTGGTGCGGTGCAGGTGCTGCCGAAGCCGCAGGAGGTCTTCCAGAGTCACGACGTGCATCCGCGCAAGCTCGGTGCGTTCGGCGTAGCTGACCCGTCCGAAAGCGCGCAACTGTGCGATTTGCTCGAAGGTGAACTCGATCGCGTAATAGTGCCCATCCGAGCGCGACCGCCCATCGTAATGCTCGGCGACATCGGTGGTTGTTTCCAGCCAGAGGTCATGCAGACAGATGGGCACTCCGTCTGCGCTAAGCACGACGTCGGTTTCGATACCGTCAGCTCCCTGACCGAGCGCCAGGGCGTACGCCGCCAGTGTGTGTTCCGGCAGATACGCACTGGCGCCCCGGTGCGCAATCACCAGTTTGGAAGGAGACAACGGCATGCTAATCCTTCAAGGGTCGTATCCAGATGTTGCGATACTTGACAGGGTTGCCGTGGTCCTGCAGCAGGATGGGTCCGGTTTTGCGCATGCTGTCACCGATACCGCCCGCGGTGATGCGCGGTATCTCCACGTTATCGTGTACCAGCACGCCGTTCCAGCGCACGGTGACGCGCGGGTTGGCAATCACGTTACCGGCATCGTCGAACTTCGGCGCGATGAAGGTGATGTCGTATGTTTGCCACTGCCCTGGCGGCTTCGCCATGTTCTTGTCGGGGTCTTTGATGCCGTAGATGGCGGCGCAACCTCCCTTGCCGTAGGTTTCGTTCTGGTAAGAATCGAGCACCTGAATCTCGTACAAACCGTGCAGGTACACGCCGCTGTTGCCTCGTCCCTGCCCGCTCGCCTGGGGCATGGGGGGGATGTTGAACTCGATATGCAGCTGGAAGCTGCCGAACTCGTCACGAGTCATGATGTCGCCCGTGCCCGACTTCACCTGCATCGCTCCGTCCTGAGTAATCTCCCATCGGGCGGGCGATCTGCCATCTCGCGACACCCACCTGGACAGGTCTTTCCCGTCAAATAACATGATAGCTCCCCGTGGCGGCTTAGCAGGCTTTTCCTGCGCCAGGCACAGTCCCGTCATCGCCACCACAAGAAGCGAAACGACCACCATTCTGCACCACATCGTTGCGACAACCTCCTGTTTCCACTGTGGTTTCTCCAACAGCTTACGGCGTTGCGGGAGGAGGTTCCTGCCTGGGTAGCCTGTGCAAGCTCTGCAAGGTCGCGCCTTCGCTCAGTAAACCAGTCCTCTGTCATACGAGCGCAACAGCCCTATCACCTTGCCGATGACGCGGGTCTCTTCGGGGCGCACTTCAATCGGCTCGTACGCCGGGTTTGCTGGCAACAGGCGCACTTTGCCGTTGTCATACTGGATGCGCTTGATAGTGGCTTCGTCACCGATCAACACCGCCACCAGTTCGCCGTTCTCGGCGGTGCTTTGTGGCTTGATAATCACCAGGTCGCGCGGCAGGATGTGTTCTCCCACCATCGAGTCGCCCCGAACCCTCAACAGGAATGCGCCCTCGATGTTATGCACCATCTCCCGCGGCACCGGAACCAGCGCCTCGATGTTCTGGGATGCCAGCACAGGCGTGCCCGCTGCAATGGTTCCCACCAGCGGTAGCATCGCCACATCGGGCGAGCTTTCTAGATGTTGCACGAACTCAGGGTGTATGATACGGATACTGCGGCTTTTGTGTTCCCGCGCAATATAGCCCTTCCGCTGCAAGGCGTCCAGATGCACGGTCACCCCACGCAAGCTGGAGATGCCAAACTGGTTCCCGATTTCGCGGATGGTGGGCGGGTAGCCGTTTTCACGGGTGTAGTGTAGGATGAAGCGGAGAATCATCTCCTGCTTCGGTGTTAATCCGCGCGTCATGTTCCTTCCTCCCCCAAAATGCTATACAGATTATATACTGAAATTGATATACCTGTCAAGGGTTGCGGAGAGAATACACAAGCACAGGTGTCAGCCGTCCACACCTCACTCTAGCCTGTGATTTCCATCGAGAGCACCTGCCTTCGAGGGGCGTTCGCAACGGAGCGCGCATCTGCATAGGATTGCGCTACTCTATCATGGTATAAGGGTTTTCCAGAATCCGCTTGAGCTCACGCAGGAACTCGGCGGCGACTGCACCGTCTAGCGCACGATGGTCTGCCGAGAGAGTGACTTTCATGCGCGGACGCACCGCGACCGTGTCATCGTCCAGGGCGACGGGTTGCTTTTGCACTGCCCCGACTGCCAGAATAGCTACCGCCGGCGGGTTGATGATGGCGATGAACTCGTCGACCCCATACATGCCGAGATTGGAGATACTGAAGGTCGCGCCCGTAAACTCGTCGGATGCCAGCCGTCCGGAGCGTGCTTTTTCGACAAGCTGGCGTGTCTCCGCAGCAATCTGGCGGAGGGTTTTGCGCTCACAATGTCGCAACACCGGCACGAGAAGTCCACCCGGTACCGCGACCATGATGCCGATATGCACCTCGCTGCTGGGATAGACGCGGTCGTTCTGGTAGAGCGCGTTCACCTGCGGGTAGCGTGCCAGAGCGAGTGCACACGCTTTGGTGACCAAATCGTTGACCGAGATTTTGGGGGCGTCGTCTGGTAGTGCCGCGTTCAGCCGCTCGCGCAGAGCCATCACCTCCGTCATGTCGATGTCCATGGTGACGTAGAAATGCGGCACTGTTTGCTTGGTCAGCGTGGTGCGTTCCGCAATAAGCCGGCGCATTCGGCTGAGCGGCTCACCCCCGGTGAGCGCGGCGGCTTCAGGAGGAGACACAGCGGGCGAAGGCTCTGCAACAGGCACGCGCGGGGCAACCTGACGTGCAGCAATGAACTGCTGCACATCGCGCTCCACAATACGCCCACCCGGACCGGTACCCCTGACCATCGCCAGGTCGATGCCAGCCTCTTCGGCGATACGTCGCGCCAGTGGCGAAGCTTTAACACGCTCCCGCGCCGGTGCTTCGGTGGGGCTGACCTCTGGCTCGGAGACGGCAATCTCCCCGCCGGGTGCAGCCAGCTCCTCAGCCGCAACCGTTGGCTGCGCAGGCTTGGTGGCCTGCGGCTGCTCGCCTTCGCCCAGAATCTCCGCGATCACCGTGCCCACTGGCACCGTGTCCCCTTCTTTCGCCAGAATGTTCGCCAGTTTGCCAGACGCCTCCGCAGGCAGCTCCACACTGGCTTTGTCCGTCTCCACCTCTGCGATGATGTCGCCGATTTCTACGGTGTCGCCTTCCTTTTTCAGCCAGCGCAGGATGGTTCCTTCGACCATGCCATCGCCCATTTTGGGCATAATTACCTGTGCCATCAGTCCTCCTCCTTAAGCCAGTACACGCTTGACCGCTCGAATAATGTCTTCCTCGCTGGGGAATGCCGCTCGCTCCAGATTGCGCGCGTAGGGAATCGGCACGTCCGCCCCCGCCACGCGCAGTACGGGAGCATCCAGATCATCGAAGGCAAACTCCTGAATACGCGCCGCAATCTCCGCGCCGAACCCCGCGTTGCGATGGTCCTCGTGCACCACTACCGCACGGTGTGTTTTGCGCACGGAAGCCAGTATCGTATCCATGTCCAGCGGCTGCAGGGAGCGTAAATCGATTACCTCGCACTCGATGCCTTCCGTTTCTGCCAACTTGTCGGCGGCGTGCAGAGCCATCAGCACCGGCTGGGAATACGCGATGATGGTCACGTCCTGCCCTTTCCGTTTGACATCCGCACTTCCGAAGGGGATGGTGTATTCGCCGTCGGGCACTTCTCCGCGTGTGGAGTAGAGTTTGGCGTGCTCCATGAAGATAACGGGGTTATCGTCGCGGATGGCGGTTTTTAGCATCCCTTTCGCATCGGCAGGGGTCGCTGGGGTAACCACCTTCAAGCCCGGAATATGCGCGTACCACGACTCGAGGCTGTGTGAGTGCTGGGCAGAGAGCTGCGCTCCACCGCCTGCCGGTCCGCGAAAGACCAGCGGCACCCGGATTTGCCCACCGAACATATACAGGATTTTAGCCGCATGGTTCACAATCTGGTCTATCGCGATGAGCGCGAAGCTGAAGGTCATGAACTCTGCCACCGGGCGCAGACCGATCATCGCCGCGCCGATAGCCATGCCCGCAATGCCCGATTCGGAGATGGGCGTATCCACCACGCGCATTCCGCCGAATCGCTGCAACAACCCTTCGGTGACACGGAACGTGCCCTGATACCTGCCGATTTCCTCGCCGAGCAGGAACACGTTGGGGTCGCGCTCCATCTCTTCGGTCAGCGCCTGTCGCAGGGCTTCCCGATAGGTGATTAGCGCCACTCCTGCACCTCCATGTCGGTGTACACGTCGCGGTAAAGCTCCTCCAGCGGAGGCTCAGGACTGGCGTCGGCGAACGCAACCGCTTCCAGCGCCTGCTGTTTGGCGATACTATCCCACTCCAGCAATTCGCTCTCGGACGCAATACCGTTTTCTATCAGGAAGCGTGCCATGCTCACGATAGGGTCGCGTTGACGCCAGTACTCCACCTCCTCCTTTGTGCGGTACAGAGCCTGATTGGTGGGGTTATCGGCGATGCCATGCCCTTCAAAACGGTAGGTTAGCACCTCCACAAAGAAAGGCTCGGGCGTGTGGCGGACGTGGTGGACAATCTCTTCTGCCTCCTGATACACCTCCAGCAGGTCCATACCCCCAATCTGTTTGGTGGGCATGCCGTATTGTCGGGCTCGTTCGGCAAGATTAGGTACTGCCGAAGCGAACTCTATGGGCGTCGCCATGGCATAGCGGTTGTTCTCGCAGATGAAGACCACCGGAACCTTATAGATCGCAGCCATGTTCAGCGCCTCATGCACCGGTCCGATATTCATCGCGCCGTCGCCCAAAAAGCACAGGCACACCTGGTCTGTACCCCGGTAGCGTATGCCGTAGCCCACCCCAACCGCCAGCGGCACCATACCACCCACGATACCGTAACCGCCCAGAAAGCCACGTTGCACATCCACCAGATGCATGGAGCCACCTTTACCCTTACTTACACCGGTGTAGCGTCCGAACAGTTCCGCCATCACATGACGGGGGTCGGCGCCCCTTGCTAGGGCATGTCCGTGGTCACGATAGGAACAGATCATGTAGTCGTCATCACGCATGTGGGCAATAAAGCCGGTAGCAACTGCTTCCTGACCGATATACACATGCATATATCCACCCATTTTGCCCTGTCGGTAGGCGGGGGAGCATTGTTCCTCGAAGTGGCGGATAAGCAGCATCGTACGGTACAATTCCACCAAACGCTGCGGGGTCAACGATTTCGGCAGAGCCTTTTTGACAGGTGCCTCAGCCCTCACGATATGTTCCTCCTCTGTTTTGCCTCCCCGTCGGATGTTTGCCGACGCTTCGGGATACGGGCGGCAGTCCTCGCCCGAAAGTACAACACCTCGGCGGGCGCTGTGCAACGCTCGCCAAGTATCTATTTTGCCACAAAAGGAGAAACTCCTGCAAGCGGGTAAACTACCTCAGCGGCTGCCACCCGTTGCCATCCACATCGATGTAGATGGGGTTGGTGAAGGACGTGGGGCGTACACCCGGATACAACGCGGTGAAGCCCTCACCCTCTGCCAGTACCACCAGCCACGAATCTCTGTCCACACGAAGCTGCAGAGTCCGCTGCCAGTTCAACGGCTTGCCTTGTGGGTGGTCTACGGGTAATTCCTGAGCTACGGACCCGTTGACGTACACCTTGACCCGGCTGACTCGCACCCACGACGGCGCCGCCACTCGTATCTGCACCTGCACGATACTTTCGTTCGCAAACACCGTAGAACCCATCGGCTGATTCCCCTGCGCTTTCACCTCGATGAGCGGTCCGCCGCATACCAGCACGTTGCCACTGCGTATTGCCTGCACGACCTGCTGGGGGGTAACGCGCCGAACCTGCTCATGCCCAAAATAGAGGTAGGTGCGGGGGAAGCCGGGTTCCAGCCGATAGGCATGGTGGCTGTCGGTATTGCCTATGGCGATGTAGCGTCTGCCTGTGTTCAGGAAGTGGAACCAGTCGGGCAGTGTCTGCTCGAGCTGTTTGCTGTCCACGCCGTTGTAGACCTCAATTGCATCGAAGTTAGGCGAGAACTCTTCGGGACGCGCGATGGTACCCTCCGCAGGGTTCAGCCCCACCCAGTTAAAATAGCCCATGCCGGGGCTTCGCGGGTGGTTGACCTGCACGATGGTGTCGCCGTCGTTATTGGCGCGCGCGGCAGCGAATATCTGCTCGGCAGTGAGGTCGTACCACTCTATCGCGCCGTCGTTGGGTTTGTTGGGATTATAGCGTTGAGGATAGGCGTTAAAGTGTCCCAGACCGAAGTTCGGGCTGATTTCGCATCCCACCAGCGACGTAATCCACTGCTCGGCGCGCAGGGCACGGATCACCGGCTGGTAATCGGTCAGCACATCGTGGTCGGTAGCGGTCAGTATCTGCACCCCCATCGCCACGTACGCCCTCACTTTGTCTGCCAGCGGGTCGCTCGAGTCAGGGGAGGGAAGGGCGTGCACATGAAAGTCGCCAGAGAGATAGCCCGGCATCTGCGCCGTTCGCGCCAGTGTTGCCCGCCACACGGCTCTCGCGCCTGCACGCAGGTCTATCTCGCGTTGTGCTATCTCATACTCGAACCCGCGCGTGATGGTGACACGGTATCGCCCCGGTTCCACGGGAATGGTTTCGTTGCCGGAGAGGCTGTAATAGACTCGGTCGAAGCGTCCGTAGTCACCCTGCTCGCCGTAGCGCACGCGCTCATGGTTGGGCAGCGACCCGGATAGCCGCTCGAATACCAGTGCGCAGGGTAGATACGCGCCTTTATCATCCTGCACGGCAATCTGCAGTTGCGCTGGAGGCTGCAGCGCAATGTCCACCGTCTCTTTCAAGGCTACGTTGGCGGGCGCATATCCATCGGCAAATACCACGGCGCGGTATTCACCAGGCGGTACCTTCGCCTCGAAGCGACCCCGGCTGTCGGTGCGGGTGACGGTGTGCATCTGCCCGTCGCCTTCGCCTTGCTGAACCAGGTACACGCGCGCATCCGGTACAGGGCGGTTATTGGTGGTCACCACTCTGCCGCGCACGGTGGACAGCGTTTCGGACTGCTGGCGCAGGCGGCGCATCTCCGCGCGAAGCGGCTCCATATCCCCGTCGCTGACAGAGAGAGCCATTCGAATTTCCGCCTTCTGACCGGCGGAAAGGTTCACCGGACGTCCTATCATCATCAGGTAGATGTCGGAGGCGTTCATCACCTGCGAAATCGCCTCCTGTGGGATGATGAAGCCGTATGCTAACCGTGAACCGGCGGCTGCTACCATAGGGATAGGACCGGGCAGCGTTTGCACCAGTCCCAACAGGGGAGGACCAGCCGCTTTCTGAAAAGCGTAGTCCACGCCACCCCATGGGGGGATATAGGTGACCAGACCATCACCCAGAATCTGCCCCCAGAAGAGCGAATACACCTTTGCCTGCTGGTTGCTGTTGTTCAGGGTGCAGACGATTTCCAGCGTGGGCTTATCCGGTTGCAGGATGTAATCCACGGTGACTTGCAAGCCCTGCGAGCTGCTGGGGATGCGGATGGTGGTGTCTACAATGGGGAAACGGTCGTCCACCGCGTGCACGCGCAGATGGGCGGGCTTGCCTTTGCCTCCGGCAGAGAGTATCTCCGCCTTCACCGCCCGCAGCACCCGCAGGTTCAGCAGGCTTTTCTCGTCGGCGGTGGCAAGGAAGATTTCGCCCAGCAGGTCTTCGTCGTGCCCCGCTTCATTCAGCACCGCGTCGAGTACACGTCCGCCATAGCGTGAGTATCCGCCCGCCATGCGCGGCGCAGCCACCACGAAAGTTGCTTCGTGGTTTCTCAGCACGTAGTCACCCGGTTTGCCCTGAGCCTTCGCGCCGCCGGGCAGGTCGCGTGCGGTTGCCACCACGCATTGCGCCGTGCCCGGTTCGGGAATGGGCATCTGGGGGTTGCGCAGTTTGCCGATTTCATGGCTGAAAGCGGTGCTGAGGGTGAAGAGGACAATACCAGCGGTCAGGCAAAAGGTGATTCGCTTGTTCGTTCGCATTCGGTCTCTCCTTCCTGTGTATATCGGCTGGGGCAGACACGGGGGTCTGCCCCTACGGCGATACACCATACGCAGGCGGCGGGTCTATTTGTTTCCGTGTTCCGCCCGGTCGCGTGCGAGCAGCTCCTGCACCTCTTTCTGGAATTGTGCCGGGTCTTTAGTGGCTCGGCTCAGGTCCAAATCGCTCTGTTGACGCCCCTGCCCCGGTGGCACAGGTTTCGGCAGGTTCTTCCACATCACTACTCCTACAATAGCGATAAACACCACAATGATGATTATCGCCAGCACCGGGTTGATTTGCTTGTTCATAGCTGCCTCCCTACTGACGCAGTGGCTCCATCGCAAACCGTACCAGGTCCAGGAACTTACCCTTTTTATACATGGCGTGACCGTCCACCATTACCGCATAGGTCGCGCCTACTGCCTCCTTTCCGTTGCCGCCAAAGACCGCAGGCACTACGTCCGAGTCGCCGTAGCCCTCATGCCCTCCATAGGAGTTACAGAAGGCGATGATGGACTTCGCGGGCGAGCCTACAGCAGACAGCGGCTGTCCCGCGATGTAGTAGTCCTGCGGGTTGAAGGTTTCGTCGTAATCCTGCACGTACATCAGTGCCGCCGTGCCAATCTGCTTCAGGTTCGACAGGCAGGTGGTCTTGCGTGCTTGCTCCCGTGCGCGGGCAAACACAGGGAACAGAATGGCTGCCAGTATCGCGATAATCGCGATAACAACCAGCAACTCGATGAGCGTAAAGGCGCGTTTCATGTTCTTTTAACTCCGTTTCGTTTGCTTATTCGCTTAATCGATGCACGTGCATAGTATATAGCCTGCCATCCAGCACGTCAACCTGGATATAGTACGCGCATCACGCGCACAGGACAGCACGTGTTAAGGATTACTTTAAAATCGGGACCAACCGGATGTTACGGAAGTGTATCTCTGCCCCCTCGGATTGCAGGCAGATTTTACCGGGCACTACTTCCGCCCCGGTGCCCTCGTTGACAATCTGCCCGTTGACCTTCAGCACCACGCGCTCGCCGTCCACGATAATCTCGTACTCGTTCCATTCGCCGATGGGCTTCTCCGCCATCTTCGCTTTGATGCGGTTGGTCGGCGCGTCGCGGTTGATGCGGGCGGGATCTGTATCCAGTCTCACGCCGTCGATCAACCAGAAATCGCCTGCGCTCCCGCTCATCAGCTGCGCTTCAATGGATTTGGGCCAGATTTTATCCTCGCCGCGCATTCGCAGGAGCACACCGCTGTTACGCCAGCCTTTGTCTTCCGGAGCCCATCTCCATTCCAGCTTCAGGATATAGTTGGTGAAGTCTGCCACCGTGCGGATATAACCAGCGGGTCTACCCTTACAGATGAGGATACCTCTGTCGCCGTCGATGCTCCACACCTCCTCCATTTTCACGCTCGGATCGGCGAGGAAATACGTCCAGCCGCAGAAGTCCTTTCCGTTGAACAGCAGTATCTCTTTACCCAGCTTGCCCTCGATTTTCACCTTTTGCGCTGAAACCGATAGGGCACATGCCGCCAGCAACAGCACTACCGTCCATCTTGTTCTCATCTTCCCCTCCTGAAATCACAAAGTATCGAGGAATCCTTCGCGCCATTGACGTTGGTTCCTGCCGAACGTGTGGAAACCGCGTTTTGCCGCGCCCATGAGCTACCTCCGAACACGCCCAGCGGCGAACAGGAGCATCGTTCTTGTGTTGGTTTGCATCGGTCTGGCTTATTCCGCGCTCCCAGCGTTTTCCCTTCTATCCAGCAGGTTCCGTCCCGTTTGGAGAGCGATTACGCGCGCAAAGCGAATAGAATTGAAGCGAGTTGACCTCAGGGGAGACAGAGGGGTTCTCTTCCATGTGGTCGGGAAAACCTTTTTGTTAAAACAGATTACCTCACCCAGCTCCGCATCCCTGCAAAAAAACCTTTCTACAGCGCGTCCCTGAAGAGTATAATCTGGGTGGAAATCACCGAACGGATGGAGCAACAGGAGATACGCTGGTGAACCCAACCACCACCGAGCTGACGGTATCGATGCCGCCAAAGAAACGAATCGCCCTGGTGGCGCATGACCATCAGAAGGCAGACCTGCTGGAATGGGCGCGATTCAACCGTGAACTGCTGGCACAGCATATTCTGTACGCCACCGGCACTACCGGACGCCTGCTGGAAGAAACGCTGGGGCTGCCCATTATCAAACTGAAAAGCGGGCCTCTCGGCGGTGACCAGCAGATTGGCGCGAAGATTGCAGAGGGGGAGATCGATTTTCTCATCTTCTTCTGGGACCCGCTGGAGCCGCAACCGCACGACCCCGATGTGAAGGCGTTGTTGCGCATCGCCGTGGTGTGGAACATCCCCATCGCCTGTAACCGCGCCTCCGCCGATTTCATCATCTCGTCGCCGCTGATGCAGGGCGAGTATTGGCGTCTGCTGCCCGACTACAGCGAATACATCCAGCGGGCAGTGTAAAGCCACCAGCAGGAGAAACTCCCCTACGTTACAAAATCTTCCTCAGAAAGGCTGTGCATTCGGGGAGGCACGCATCATGGCTCGTATTCTGGTCAGCGACCCCATCGCGGAAGCTGGCGTGGAGGTCTTGCGACAGGAGGGCGAGGTGGACGTCCGCACGGGACTGCCGAAGGAGGAACTCATCCGCTGCATTGGCGATTACGATGCGCTGGTGGTGCGCAGTGAGACGAAGGTAACCGCCGACGTCATTGCCGCGGCGACGCGCCTGCGCATCATCGGCAGGGCGGGCGTGGGGGTAGACAACATCGATGTCGCCGCTGCCACCCAACGCGGCATTATCGTGGTGAACTCGCCGGAGGGCAACACCATTGCTGCGGCGGAGCTGACGGTGGCAATGATGCTCGCGCTGGCGCGCAACATCCCGCAGGCAGACCGCAGCCTGCGAGCAGGGGAGTGGAAACGCAGCAAATTCGTCGGCACAGAGGTCTACCGCAAAACGCTGGGCATCATCGGACTGGGCAAGATTGGGCGTGAGGTGGCGCGACGGGCGAAGGGACTGGGCATGAACGTCATCGCCTACGACCCCTTTACGCCGTCGGAGGTGGCGGAGCGAATCGGTGTCACCCTGACCAACCTGGACACCCTTCTGGCGCAGAGTGACTTCGTGTCCATCCACGCTCCCCTGAACGAGCAGACGCGCAATCTCATCAACGCCGAGCGCATCGCGCGGATGAAGGATGGCGCGTTTCTCATCAACTGTGCGCGGGGCGGCATCGTGGACGAACAGGCACTGGCAGACGCCATCCGTACGGGGAAGCTGGCGGGCGCAGCGGTAGACGTGTTCAGCAAGGAACCCCCTCCCCCTGATAACCCGTTGCTGTCGCTGGAGCAGTGCGTGCTGACCCCCCACCTGGGAGCGTCTACGACGGAGGCGCAGGTGAACGTGGCGATTGACGTGGCGGAGCAGATTGTGTCCGTGCTGAGAGGTGGTCCCGCTCGAAGCGCAGTGAACCTGCCAACCATTGACCCCGAAGTGTTGCAGCGCATCGCGCCTTACCTGATGCTGGCGGAGAAGATGGGCAAGCTGCACACGCAGCTGGCGCGCGCGCCCATCGTACAGGTGCAGGTCACCTACAGCCCCGACTTCGCCGAGCTGCCCACCGACATTCTCACCCGCGCGGTGGTTACAGGCATCCTGCAGCCAGTGCTGAGCGAACCCGTCAACCCCGTCAACGCCCTGCTCATCGCGCAGAGCCGCGGCATCCACGTCACCCAGAGCCTGCAGCAGCAGCCAGAGGCGCATGAGCTATACCCGTCGCTGACTACGGTGACGGCGCAGACATCGGGTGGTGACAAGCATGAGATAGCAGGCACGGTTTTCGGCAAAAGCGATGCCCGCATCGTGACAGTGGACGGCTACCGCGTGGATGTCATCCCGCAGGGCATCATGCTGTTCACCAGCCACACCGACAAGCCGGGCGTCATTGGGCGTGTCGGTACCCTGTTGGGCAGCCGAAAAGTGAACATCGCGGGGATGCACCTGGGACGCGAGAGGGTGGGGGGTAAGGCGCTGATGGTGCTGATGGTGGATGACCCCATTGACGCCTCCCTGCTGGCGGAAATCCGCGCCTTAGATGGAATGGAGACCGCGCAGGTCGTGGAGCTGTAGCCGTGGCCCGAAAACGGCGTGCAAAAGCGAAGGCAGGCAGCGAGGATTTTCGCGGCACTCCATCCGCCCTGTTATGGGCAGTGGTAGCGGTTTTTTTGGTGCTGAGCCTGCTGTTTAACTTCCGCACGCCCGTCGGACGCAACGGTTATTTCCACACCCCCGATGAAGGCGCGCACATCGCCTACGTGCGCTATGTGGCGGAGCAGGGCAGACTACCGCGCTTTGAAGGCTACTCCGGGGTGGGCTATGAGGCGCACCAGCCACCGCTGTATTACACACTCGCGGCGCAGGTCTGGCGAGTAGGGGGGATTTTGCCTGTCCCCCCAGCCCGCGCTGTGCGGATGCTGTCCATGCTGTTTGGTGTGCTGCTGGTGCTGGTGGTCTACCGCATCGGCAGGTTACTGATGCCGGAAGTGCCTGCGGTGGCGCTGACTGCGGCAGGGATGACCGCCCTGCTGCCCATGCACGTGGCTATCTGCTCGGCGGTCAACAACGATTCGCTGACCAATCTGCTGTTCGCGCTGGCGCTGATGGAGTTTGCGCTGCTGTACACACAGGCGAAACCGTCGCGCTGGATTGCATGGCGCATGGGGGTCTGGGCTGGGCTGGCAGGGTTAACAAAGGTCACCGCCCTGCTGCTGCTACCGACGATGGTGGTCGGGTGGCTGATGGTTCCCCACACGCACCACACCCGCCGCTGGCTGGGGCTGCTGGTGAGTGTGGGGCTTGCGCTGGCGATGATGTTTCCCTGGTTCGTGCGCAACATGCAGCTGTATGATGACCCCCTGCTGCTGAAAGCCTTCGAGCGCACCTTTGCGGTGACCGCCCGCGCCGAGCAGTTCCTGCAGGGGGGCGCGAGTATGACGGAATACCTGCAGCTGGTGGCGGACTGGACGTATCGCTCGTTCTGGTTTGCCTACGGCACGCCGCAAACCGCCGCCAAAGGGTTGCCCAACTTCCTGCCAGACAGGGTGTACCTGGTGCTGGGCATCTGGCACCTGCTGACCCTGCTGGGGTTTACGCTGGCATTGTGGCGCGAGCGGGAGACGTTCGCGGAAGGGGCGTTCCGCTGGTGGGTGGTGGCGGGCGTGCTGTTGCTGCTGGTGCTGGGGGCGTTCGTGCGCTTCATCCTGACCTACTTCCAGACGCAGGGGCGGTATCTCTATCCCGCGCTGGTGCCCATCGCGCTGGCGTTCGTCATCGGGTGGCGCAGCCTGTTTCCCGCCTATATGCGCCATACGGCGGACGGTCTGCTGTTACTGGCGTTGTTCGCCATCAGTGTGCTGGCGGTATCGGTGATTTGATGGGCTGAATACCGTTGTGTTACAATAGTAGCGAGCCTGAACTGCGCCACCTGAAGTTGTCCGACGTGCCACAGCGTGGGAGAGACAGAAACAATGAAAGAGCAGGATGTTCGCTGGATACAGCGTTTCAATCACTATGCCAGAGCACTGTCGCAGTTAAAAGAGGCAGTGGAACTGGCTCAACAGCGCCCTCTTTCGAAGCTGGAGGAGCAGGGCTTGATCCAGGCGTTTGAGTACACCTACGAGCTGGCATGGAACACGCTCAAAGACTACTTGCAAAGCCAGGGTGAAACCGCCATTCACGGCAGTCGTGACGCTTTTCGTTTGGCGTTTCAGCGAGGCTTAATCCAGAATGGCGAGGTGTGGATGGACATGGTTCGCAGTCGCACGCTGACCAGCCACATCTACAACGAGGACACAGCACATCAGATAGCCAGACTGGTGGTAGAGCAGTACTTTCCTTTGTATGTCCAGCTCCACGAGACATTGCAGGCTTTGAAGGAAAGTTGGTGATGGGTGAGCGCTTCGGTTTAAAAGAGGCTACCGTCCACAAAATCTGCGAGGTGTTTGCCAGGTACCCGCAGGTGCAGCAAGCGATATTGTACGGTTCCCGCGCCAAAGGGAACTACAAAGAAGGTTCGGATATCGACCTGGTGCTGATCGGCAACGAGGACCTGAACGACAGGTTGCTCGCCCGCATCGATATGGAAATAGATGACCTGCTGTTGCCTTATATGGTGGACCTTTCTATCCTCAGCCATATTACCGACCCCGACGTGATTGACCATATCCGGCGCGTTGGGGTGGTGTTTTATAGCCGGGACGACAACCGCCCATAATCCCCGTGTATGAACCCGTGCTAGAGAACCCTTTTCCAGACCCGTATTCCGCGCGCAAGCCGATTGACAAGGGGAAACCACCTTGGCTAGAGAATCGCTTCCGTGCGGTATGTGACAGTGAAAAGGGAGGAGCAAAGCGTGCATGTACTTCGCTTTCGGCAAGTTCATTTAGACTTCCATACGTCCGAACACATTCCGGGCGTCGGCTCGGAGTTTAACGCGGACGAGTTTGTCGACACGCTGAAGCGGGCGCACGTTAATTCGGTCACGCTGTTCAGCCGCTGCCATCACGGCTGGATTTATCACGAGACGCGCTTTCCGAACAAGCATCCGCATCTGACCTGCGACCTGCTTGCCCTTCAGATAGAGGCTTGCCATCGGCACGACATCCGCTGTCCCATCTACATCACCGTCGGCTGGGACGAATATATGGCGCGGCAGCACCCCGAATGGCTGGAGGTGGACGCCAACGGCAAGCGTTCTGGACCGCCGCCTCTGCAGCCCGGCTGGCACAAGCTGTGCTTCGCGTCGCCCTATATCGATTACGTCATCGAGCAGACCGACGAGGTGCTTCAACGCTTCGGGGACGAGGTAGACGGCATCTTCTTCGACATCATCTTTCAGGTGGAGGTGTTCAGCGTGTGGGCGCTGCAGGAGTTCGAGCGACAGGGGTGGGACCCCGCAGACCCGAAGGCGCAGCAGGCGATGCGCGACCTGCTGGTGAACCGCACCAAAGAGCGACTGGCGTCGGCGGTGCGTGCCCGCAACAAGCGGTGTACTATCTTCTTCAATGCAGGGCACATTAACCCCGCCATCCGTCCCAGCCTGCATACCTACACCCATCTGGAGCTGGAGTCGCTGCCATCTGGCGGCTGGGGCTACGCGCACTTCCCCATCACCATGCGGTACGCCCGCACACTGGGGCTGGACTGCCTGGGCATGACGGGCAAGTTTGCGGTGAGCTGGGGGCACTTCAACAGCTACAAGCCCCGCGCTGCGCTGGAGTACGAATGCTTCCAGATGCTGGCGCTGGGGGCGAAATGCAGCATCGGCGACCAGCTGCACCCGTCGGGCAAGTTAGACCCCGCTACCTACGACCTGATTGGATCGGTGTATGTGCAGGTGGAGCAGCGGGAGGAGTGGTGCGTGGACGCCCAGCCCGTCGTGGAAGTCGGTGTGTTCAATGTGGAGGCGTTGCAGCCCCAACATGTGCGCATCCCACCCGCGAATCTCGGCGCATACCGTATCCTGCAGGAGGGCAGGCATCAGTTCGACTTCATCGATGGCGACAGCGACTGGAGCCGCTACCGCGTGGTGATTCTGCCCGACGAGGTGGTGGCGGACGACGCGCTGGCGCAAAAGGTGCAGGCGTATGTGCAGACGGGGGGTGCCCTGCTGTGTACGGGGCGGTCGGGCTTGAGGGAAGATGGTTCTGGCTTCGCCCTGCCTGACATGCCCGCCATCCACGAGGGCGAGCTGCCCTTCTCGCCCGATTTCGTGCGTCCACTGGGCGCGCTGGCGCAGGATATCCCCGATACGCTATACGTGATGTATCTGCGCGGGCAGAGGGTGTCGCCTGCAGAGGGGGCGGAGGTGCTGGCGGAGGCGTGGGAGCCGTATTTCAACCGCACCTATCAGCACTTCTGCAGTCACGCGCACACACCGCCTGCGCGTCGCAGTGACCTGCCCGCCGCGCTTCGGAAGGAAAACATCGTGTATTTTGCGCATCCGGTGTTCAGCACCTTTGCGCAGTATGGGATGACCTTCTATAAACAGATGGTTTTGAACGCCCTGCGCTTGCTGCTGCCCGACCCGCTGGTGATGACCGACGCGCCCAGCACCCTGCAAGTCACGTGGAACCGCCAGCCGGCGTATGGGCGTTCGGTGGTGCATCTACTGCACTACATCCCGGAGCGGCGCACGCTGGCGGCAGACTATCTGGAGGACGTCCTTCCGCTGTACAACGTGTCTTTGCGCCTGCGCAGTGCTTCGCCCAAACGGGTGTATTTGGCTCCGCAGCGCGAGGAGATACCCTTCCAGATGGATGGCGACACCCTGTGTCTGACCGTGCCTGAGGTGCGCGGACATCAGATGGTGGTGCTGGAGG
>Ga0308389_1000549_pt1 | contig 27450 bp, 24 predicted proteins | sample Hotspr2Sample148_FD_202362 | JGI IMG/M metagenome (GOLD analysis project Ga0308389, IMG submission 202362) | Hot spring phototrophic mat microbial communities from Mushroom Spring, Yellowstone National Park, Wyoming, United States - 20040719_148 ... | reverse complement strand
TATGAGACCCTGAAATAAATTCAGGGTGACGTAGAGAAGAAAACGAGACCCTGAAACGTAGAGGGTGAAAAGAGAGACCCTGAAACGAGTTCAGGGTGACGCACTTCTTTGGTGTTCAGGGTGACGTAGGGGTGATATTCAGGGTGAAGTATAAGTGATGTTCAGGGTGACGCTACCACCACCCCGTCATGCTGAACTTGTTTCAGCATCCTCCTGCCCCGTCATGCTGAACTTGTTTCAGCATCTCAAAAACGAGACCCTGAAATAAGTTCAGGGTGACGTAGAGGTAAGTATGAGACCCTGAAATAAATTCAGGGTGACGTAGAGAAGAAAACGAGACCCTGAAACGTAGAGGGTGAAAAGAGAGACCCTGAAACGAGTTCAGGGTGACGCACTTCTTTGGTGTTCAGGGTGACGCTACCACCACCCCGTCATGCTGAACTTGTTTCAGCATCTCAAAAACGAGACCCTGAAATAAATTCAGGGTGACGTAGAGAAGAAAACGAGACCCTGAAACGTAGAGGGTGAAAAGAGAGACCCTGAAACGAGTTCAGGGTGACGCACTTCTTTGGTGTTCAGGGTGACGTAGAGGCAAACACGAGACGCCGAAGCGAGGGGGTGAAAAGAGAGACTGCTTCGGAAGCGAAAAAGCGAGGTTCGCAGTGACGGGTGGGAGAAAAAGTAAGACCGCTTCGGCTCGTGCGGCCTCAAAGCGATAAGCCCGGGAATTCAGGGGTTTGGGGGATTCTCCTCCAACGTTACTCTTGGGAGGAGAGGCGGCTTTGGGTGGTGCGGAGAGAAACGGGGGGTTTCTTCTTTTGTGCCGCTACGGTAAACTATGGGGTGGAGGTGAAGGTGATGCGTATTCCATCCACCAATCTGGTGTACCACTTTGCTGCGGATACTCCCCCTGTTGCGGAGTGTAGCGTGGGTGAAGAGTGTGTCTTTGAGACGCTGGATTGTTTTGGGGGCCAGATTCGAAACGAAAGCGATCGCCTGGAAGCGATTGATGTGGAACGTGCGAATCCCGCTACCGGTTTGGTTTTTGTGCGGGGAGCGAAAAGGGGGATGCTCCTTCGAGTGGAAATCCTCAATATCACCTGTGTTTCTTTCGGACTTATCTCCACCCACCCCGGTATCGGTGTTTTGCGTTCCAGCTTCAACCGCTATTTCTTCAAAATGGTTACCCTTCAGGGAAACCGGGGAATCGTGGAGGGAACTTCTTTCCCCTTAAATCCTATGATAGGGGTTATAGGCGTAGCACCGGAGAGTGGTGCGATTTCCACCCGTTTTCCCGGAAACCACGGGGGAAATCTGGATACCAGAGAAATTCGTCCGGGAAACACCCTCTATCTTCCGGTTTTTCATGAGGGAGCGCTTTTCGGTCTGGGTGATGTGCATGCGGCGATGGGAGATGGGGAGATCTGTGGTGCCGGTGTGGAGGTTGCAGCTTCGGTGCGGGTGCGCTTCGGGGTGGTGGAGAATCGCTGGGGTATCGCTATCCCCCTCATCGAAGAGAAAGAGCGCTTCATTTTTCTATATAGCGCTTTGAAGCTGGAGGACGCTTTTTCCGAGGGAGCTGCAATGGTGCTGCGGATACTCCAGAGAGCAACCGGATGGAGCGAGGAGAAAATCTACCTTTTGATGAGTGCGACCTGCGACTTTCAGGTTTCGCAACTCGTCGATCCCCTCTATACGGTGAAAATTGCGATCCCCCGGGAGGTTTTCCCTTTCACCCTTTAACTCGAAGATCCCCATACGCAAAGGTTTGTGAAAAACTGTATAATAGGAGCATTATCAAAAACGAAAGGAATCGGATGATGAGTGGATTGGAAATCGGTGCTATTGCGGTGAGCCTGGGGCTCGATGCTTTTTCGGTGGCGGTAGCTTTTGGGATGTGCCGCAAGGTGTGTTTACTGGGGGAGCGGGTGCGGCTTTCTCTCTCTTTCGGTTTATTCCAGTTTTTCATGCCCCTTTTAGGGTTTTTCGCTGGAGCTCGGGTGAGTGCGCTTTTCGATACTTTTGATCACTGGGTGGTGCTTGCGATTCTGGGAACTTTGGGAACCAAGATGCTCTACGAAGCTTTCCGACGGAAAAGCGACGAACAGTTTCCCGATTTAAGCCGGGGAATTCCGCTCCTTCTTGCTTCCTTTGCAACCAGCTTCGACGCACTGGCGGTGGGTTTTTCCTTCGCGCTTCTTGTGCGCACCATCTTCTTCCCCGCCCTTGTGATCGGAATCGTTGCGAGCACCATGACGTATCTTGGAGTGTCTCTGGGACACCGCTTACGTCGTGAAATCGCTTTCCAGCCCGAGGTTATCGGTGGGATTGCGCTCTGGGCGGTGGGGGTGAAGATTTTTCTCGAGGGCTTCCTATAGCCTTTGCGCTTTGAACTGTCCGCTCACCCTTTGAGCCGCTAAGAGCAAAAAAACAGTGACACCCCCAATTCACCACAAACTCTGAAAACCGCCTCCGGATGTTCACCGCAACACGCCATCCATGAATCCGCTCCGAACTTTCAAGTGATAAGCACCCTTCAAAGCCTCTCAGAGCCGGATACCACTCCCTTTTCAAAGGTTTTCCTGGTCTTCAGGTGTATCCCATCGATACTGAAGTAAAATAGAACCTCCAAACCCCCGATGCGCACTGGCCGCGGAATGCCGGGAATGCTTCACCACCGACCGGAAGCTCACCAGAATCCAGGAAATCCCGGTGGTGCTGGCGGGTGAAGAATACATTCACCCCTTTCGAAGGCTTCAGAGGTAACCTTTGAAATCCTCACGCTCTTTTATCACTTCCAAAAGGCGTTTTACCCCTTCACTCTCTTTTTTGGTGGTAACAAAGATGAGGTCCTCCGCTTCGATGAGCACCAGGTCTTCCACCCCCAGGCTGAAGAGAGGCTTGCGGGTGATAAAGAGACATCCCCTGGTATCCACACCCAGGTATTTCCCAGAAACGGTGTTCCCCCAGGAATCCACCCCCAAAGCCTGCGAGAGCGCGGGGAAAGAGCCGACATCGCTCCAGGGAATATCCACGGGGACAAGGAGAATGCGTGCGGATTTTTCCATCACCGCATAATCGATGGACACGGAGGGAAAGCGCGCAAAAACCGCTTCACGCAGGGTCTGGTTATCGAAGTCCTGGCGAAGTGCTGCGAGCCCTTTAAAAATTTCCGGAGCGTGCTGGGAGAGTTCCCCGAGGATCACATCCGCCCGGAAGCAAAACATACCGCTATTCCAGTAGTAATTCCCCTCCGCAAGGTATTGCTGCGCCACCTCAAAAGTGGGTTTTTCGTGAAACCCCAGAGCTCGCAGCGCCAGGAAGTGTGGAGATTTGCGGAATACCTCACCCCCCCGGATATACCCGTAACCGGTATGGGGACTTCGAGGGACAATCCCCAGCGTCACCAGCCACTCTTCCTGCGCAAGCTCCATTCCAAATCGCAGGACCTCCCGGAAACGCTCCTCCTCTCCCAGGAGGTGATCGGCGGGGAGAACCACCATCACCTCCTCTGGGTTACGTTGCGACACCGCCAAAGCCGCCAGCCCGATACAGGGGGCGGTGTTTTTCCCCATGGGCTCGATAACCAGGTTCCTTTCAGGAATCTCGGGAACCTCCGCAAGCACCAGTTCTCGGAACTCCTCGGGTATCACGCAATAGAGATTTTCCCAACCGAAAAGCGGTAAAACCCGCTCCACAGTTCGTCGCAGGAAACTTTTCCCCCCAATTTCGAGAAACTGCTTGGGCTTGGACCGGCGGCTCAAAGGCCAGAGACGTTCCCCCTTTCCCCCCGCCATGATGATTCCAACCGCCACCTTCGGTGAACCCCCTTCGATCGTTTTCAATATTGTATGTGATGGAGCAAGCGGAAAACACCAGCACTTTCGGAAAAGGACTTTCCGCGAAACCTCATTTCTGCGAAATGTACCTCACTTTCACCCCCTGAATCGTCCCGGCGTACTTCTCTTCTCCAAAGTACGTTACAGAAATAGGGATGGTTTCCTGATCGTCTCCCCCATAGTGGAAGCGACCACTATAGAGCACCCGGTTAGACCAGTACAGCGTGGCTTCAAGGAAAAAGCGATATTCCCCAGGCTCCACCAGGTTCCCCCGCTCATCCCGACCGTCCCAGCTGTACACCAAAAGACCACCCGGCGGAGTCGGTGTTGAAATGGTATCGAGAACCTCTGCGGGAAGCTCCGCAGGCTTCGCTTTCTCTACCCAGGTGGGAAGACAATCCGGACGCCTCAGGTACCCCCCATAACCTGTGAACCGGGTGACGTAGAGAGTTTTCACCAGATTCCCCTTTGCATCTTCAATCCACAGAGCAAATTGATTGGAAGCGATACCGCCGCGCCTGCGGTACTCCAAGGAAATCTCCAGAATTCCCTCACTCCCCTCCACACCCTGATTGAGACTCTGTGCGTATGCTGCTTCCACCCCTCCCCAGAGGAGAAAAACCATTACCGCGATAAGCCCACATTCCCCAACCTGCTTCCATATTCCCATCCGAAAACCTCCTCTCCCGGTATCCTGATGGTACGGGTTTCCCGAAAAACCCCTGTACCCAGAGTTTTTCAGAGCGACTTCCCACCCCTTATAGGATACCGCAAAAGGAGCGCACCTTCCAGAAAGGGAACCAATTGCTTTGGATGCGAGCGCAACCTCACCCGGAATTCATTTTACATTCCCGGTTTCCAAGCACCGAAAGGCACGAGTTTACGGTGCTTCGCTTATAACGTTGGGAAAAAGACCCCCAAACCCCCTGGGGAAAAGGAAAGAAGAAAAAAATAAGGATGCTAACGCATCCTCGCAGAGACATCCCCACTCTGTCACTGCGAGCCTCGTTTGTTCGCTTGGCGAAGCAGTCTCTCTATAGGGTGGGATTCTTCACCTGCAACAGAGGAAAAACTGGGGATCTTCTCTCTGTGCGGAATGGAAGGGAAGGATGATTCCCGTGAGGAGTTTCTGGAATTCCCCGAAAAATTGTGACATAATAGGTATGGTGGGAACGTGTTCGAATTCGGTGTTGCGGGAATCAGGCTATGCGCCAGGGGGAAGGTCTACAGCATCAACGTTCAAGGTAACCCTGAAGAGGTTTTCACCGGGCACGGTAATCGCTACATCGCTCACAGAAGGTGGAAAGGTTCCCATCTCGTCAGAGCGATCTACGAGTACGAGGGAGATACACCGGTGCTTGTTACCGTTTATTTCCCTTATGCCGAGCGCTATTTTCAGGGAGGTAAGATCTTTGAAGATAAAATACTCGAAAGACGCTGATATTCTCCTCATAGAACTCAGAGAGGGTTATCCGGCGGATTCTGTGGATCTTAAAGAGGGAGTTATCCTCCACCTTGATGCCCAGGGTTTCCCGCTGGAAATAGAAATACTCGATGCTTCGAGGTTGACTTCGCTCGAGGAAATCCAAATTATAACCCCCTTTGAAGCTACCCACCGATAACCCGATTGAAAAGCCCCCGGAACACCGTGGCTTTTTTAAGCCACCCGCCTTCCCTCTCTATAAACGCGCAAGAATGCCGCTGCGAACTCGCTTTTTCGTTTGGCGAAGCAGTCTCGGTTTTTTTCCAAAGTCTTTAGTCGTTCGAGTGGCTGAAACTCCGAGATTACTTCCGGCTCCGCTTATAACGTTGGGGGGGAAGACCCCCAAATCCCCAGAGAAAAAACATAAGGATGCGAACGCATCCTCGCAGTGACTTTTTTTGGGAGGTGTCACCGTATATTCAATTTGCAGCAACTCATTGCCAAGTGGTCTCGCAGTTTCGGTTTTTCACTGTGGGACTCTAAAAACCACTGAGAAAGACGAGACCCTGAAACAAGTTCAGGGTGACGTATGGACAAAAACGAGACCCTGAAATAAATTCAGGGTGACGCTACTACCACGGACGAAAATACTCGGTTGCTCGAAGGAGACCCTGAAATAAATTCAGGGTGACGCTACTACCACCCTGTCATGCTGAACTTGATTCAGCATCCTCCTACCCCGTCATGCTGAACTTGTTTCAGCATCTCAGGTTTTCAATACGAGACCCTGAAATAAATTCAGGGTGACGTATAGAAGAATACGAGACCCTGAAACGTAGAGGGTGAAAAACGAGACCCTGAAACGTAGAGGGTGAAAAACGAGACCCTGAAACGAGTTCAGGGTGACGCACTTCTTTGGTGTTCTGGGTGACACTACTACCACCTCGTCATGCTGAACTTGATTCAGCATCTCAAAAACGAGACCCTGAAATAAATTCAGGGTGACGTATGGACAAAAACGAGACCCTGAAACGAGTTCAGGGTGACGTAGAGATGGTGCTCAGGGTGACGTTACCACCCCGTCATGCTGAACTTGATTCAGCATCTCAAAAACGAGACCCTGAAATAAATTCAGGGTGACGTAAAGGTAAGTATGAGACCCTGAAACGAGTTTAGGGTGACGCTACTACCCCGTCATGCTGAACTTGTTTCAGCATCTCAAATATGAGACCCTGAAACGAGTTCAGGGTGACGTAGGGGTGGTGTTTAGGGTGACGCTACCACCACTTCGTCATGCTGAACTTGTTTCAGCATCCCACTACCCCGTCATGCTGAACTTGTTTCAGCATCTCAAATATGAGACCCTGAAACGAGTTCAGGGTGACGTAGAGGCAAGTATGAGACCCTGAAACGAGTTCAGGGTGACGCACTTCTTTGGTGTTCTGGGTGACACTACTACCACCTCGTCATGCTGAACTTGATTCAGCATCTCAAAAACGAGACCCTGAAATAAATTCAGGGTGACGCTACTACCACCCCGTCATGCTGAACTTGATTCAGCATCTCAAAAACGAGACCCTGAAACGAGTTCAGGGTGACGTAGAGAAGAATACGAGACCCTGAAATAAATTCAGGGTGACGCACTTCTTTGGTGTTCTGGGTGACGTAGGGGTGATATTCAGGGTGAAGTATAAGTGATGTTCAGGGTGACGCTACCACCACTTCGTCATGCTGAACTTGTTTCAGCATCCCACTACCCCGTCATGCTGAACTTGATTCAGCATCTTAAAGACGAGACCCTGAAATAAATTCAGGGTGACGTATGGACAAAAACGAGACCCTGAAACGAGTTCAGGGTGACGTAGGGGTGGTGCTCAGGGTGACGTTACCACTATCTCGTCATGCTGAACTTGTTTCAGCATCTCAAATATGAGACCCTGAAACGAGTTCAGGGTGACGTAGAGAAGAATACGAGACCCTGAAATAAATTCAGGGTGACGCACTTCTTTGGTGTTCAGGGTGACACTACTACCACCTCGTCATGCTGAACTTGATTCAGCATCTCAAAGGCGAGACCCTGAAATAAATTCAGGGTGACGTAAAGGTAAGTATGAGACCCTGAAACGAGTTTAGGGTGACGCTACTACCTCGTCATGCTGAACTTGATTCAGCATCTCAAAAACGAGACCCTGAAATAAATTCAGGGTGACGTTACTACCTCGTCATGCTGAACTTGATTCAGCATCTCAAAAACGAGACCCTGAAACAAGTTCAGGGTGACGTAGAGAAGAATACGAGACCCTGAAATAAATTCAGGGTGACGTATAGGTGGTGTTCAGGGTGACGTTACTATCCCGTCATGCTGAACTTGTTTCAGCATCTCAAAAACGAGACCCTGAAACAAGTTCAGGGTGACGTATAGAAGAATACGAGACCCTGAAACGTAGAGGGTGAAAAACGAGACCCTGAAACAAGTTCAGGGTGACGTAGAGAAGAATACGAGACCCTGAAATAAATTCAGGGTGACGTAGAGAAAAAGACGAGACCCTGAAACAAGTTCAGGGTGACGTATAGAAGAATACGAGACCCTGAAACGTAGAGGGTGAAAAACGAGACCCTGAAACAAGTTCAGGGTGACGTAGAGAAGAATACGAGACCCTGAAATAAATTCAGGGTGACGTAGAGAAAAAGACGAGACCCTGAAACAAGTTCAGGGTGACGTAGAGGTGTTGTTCTGGGTGACGCACTTCTTTGGTGTTCAGGGTGACGCACTTCTTTGGTGTTCAGGGTGACACTACTACCACCTCGTCATGCCGAACCTCGTATTTTCGTCTCCGAAGCAATCTCGTTTTTATCCCCCAGGATTCCCAATCGTTAAAGTGGTTGAAACTATGAGACTGCTTCCGGTTACGCATCCGCGCAGCGACTGAAAGGGGTGAAGCAGTCTCGCTACCGGGAACGCTTCGCACCTTGCGGTGAAGGGAAGGTCTTCGCAGGAGCGCAAAAAAGAAGAAACCACCGCACTTTCTATAAAATGCTTTTCGTGCTACACTCTATCCGGTGAGGTAAGGCGGTAAAACAAGGAGTACAAAATGGCGCTACTCATGTTCCTTTTTCATTTTGTGGTAGATTTTGTGGTGGCGTTCCCCGCTCCCCTGAGTCCGTATTTCATCCGCGAGTACGGTCTGGATGGAAGGACGGTAGCCATGGGGGTAGCGGTGCTCGCTTTTGTGGGTTCTTTCAGTCAGGTGCTCTTTGCTTTTCGAAAGCAAGAGAAGCCTTGGTGCCAATCGTACTGGGGGATGAGTTTCACGCTGATTCCCATGCTCTTTCTCGTTTTTCCCCTTCCTTTTCTCGCGGTATTCGCAGTTTTTTTTCTCATCTATCTCGCCGATGGGTATTTTCATCCGCTGGGAGCGGCGCTCTCGGGAGTCAATCGGGGTGGAAAGGGTGTCACCGCTTTCATTTCCGGAGGGATTTTAGGAGGTGCGCTGGGGCCGGTGTTCATCACCTGGTTTGTGTCGCGGTATTCACTCCGCAGCCTCTCCCTCGTAGCGCTTTGCATCCTTGTGCCGTTGAGCCTCTGGTTTTTGCGGGAAAGAAAGCCTTCCTGCGAGCTCCAAAAAGCGGCGTTCTCCTGGAGGTTTTTCGGAATCCTCTGGCCGATATGGTTTATGGTGAGTAGCCGCACCTTCATCTCCGCAGCTTTTCATACCTTCGTTCCCATCTATGTCGCCGAGAAGGGGTATTCGCTTCTCTCCGGGGGAGCACTCCTTACCCTGGGGGTGCTCTTTGGGATTCCGGCCAACATCCTGGGAAGCCGGATGGAGCTTTACCTCACCAACGGGAAACTCAACCTCCTCTCCTTTCTCACCCTGGGGGTGGCGGTGCTCGCCTTTACCGAAGCGCAGCGCCTTGCGTTCCTCTTTTTCTTCTATATTCTCGCCGATTTCGCTACCTTCCTCACCATGAGTACCAACGTCACCGAGGCCCAAAGGCTTCTTCCCGAACACCGACTTTTCGCTTCCTCCATCGCCATGGGGTTTGCCTGGGCTTTCGGACACGCCCTGAACCTCCTGTGGGCTTCGCTTTTCGGAAACAGCGCCCTGTTTATCTTGAAGAGTATCGGAGCCATTGCCCTGGGGGTAGCGCTCTGTGTTGTGCTTTTCGAACGGGTAGCTACTCCGAAGTCCGCCGAGGTTCCGTGGGAATGAGCGCCGAGCGCACCTTTACCCCCGGGATACTTCCCAATCTCCCGGTGAGCGCGCCCAGGGTGTCGGTATCCCCATCCACAATGAGCGAAAGAACCGAGATGTTCTTTTCCCGATAGGGTATCCCCATCCGTCCCACGATGATTTCCCCAAAATCGGCGAGCACCTCGTTCACCAGGTGCGCCTGTTTTTCCCGGTCGGTGATGATGATGCCGATGACACCTACCCGATTCTCCATAACCTCACCGCAAAAACCGAAAGATTTTCTGATTCAGCGCCTTCAAATCCTCGCGTAACTCCTTATAGAGTGCAAAATAACGGTCGAAAACCGCTGTCGTTACATCGGGGAGAAAGGTCTCGGCCACCCGGAAGGTGGCGGAAAACATCTCCTCCACATCCCCATAGAGACCACAACCCAGCCCGGCGAGAAGCGCCGCTCCCTTACAGCTTCCCTCCCGGTCTTCAGGAACCACAATCTCCCGGGAAAGTATGGAAGACTTAAGCTGCATCCAGGAGCGGTTCTTGGTTCCTCCTCCCACGTTCACCGCCTTTTCCACCGGAAAATCGAGGGTTCCGGTAACCATCTCGAAAAGGTAGCGGTATTCCAGGCATAAACCCAGAAGAACCCCCAAAAGTAGGTCTTCCCGTTGCGTTTCCCCGGAAAGGTTGAGGAATGCCCCCCGGGCTTCCTCATAGTAGCTCCCTAAAAGATAGGGGAAAAAGAGGGGGGTGGCGGGAGAAAGGGAAAGCGGCAAATCCTGAAAAACCCGGTGGGTCTCCCCTAAAATCCGCATCGCCCAGTCCACCGCATATCCCCCGCTGTAAATACCGTTCATCGCGTAGTAGTGGGGGAAAACCACATGGTGCCCGAAGGAGAAGGGTTTTTCCTTCCCCAGAGGTTTTCGTTTCGGTGGCTCCGGAAGCGTCACCGTAATGGACTCGGTGGTTCCGGAAGAGATGAGCACCCACCCCGGTCGAAAGACGCCGCTTCCCAGCGCTGCACAGAGGTGATCATGTCCCCCGGTGACGATGAGAGTTCGGGGGTTTAAGCCCGTCTGGGAAGCCAGACTCTTACGGATGGTTCCCAGAACCTTTCCCGAGGGGTACAGGGGGGCAAGGTTCTGCGGGAAAATACCGGCTACCGCGCAGAGCTTTTCCCACCAGGTGCGATGGGTTTGATCGAAGAGCATGGTGCGGGAAGCCAGAGAATAGTCGAAAGAGAACTCCCCGCTCAAATGATAGAGAATGAACCCAGACATGGAAGTCCAGGTTTGCACCCGGGAAAACCACTCCGGTTCGTGTTCCCGGTGCCAGAGGAGTTTATAAAAGGAATACTTGTGCTGCGGAGAAAGACCGGTGATCCAGTACACCTCTTCGGGATCGAGGGTGAATCGTGCAAACTGCTCCTTGGTGCAATCGCTATACCAGGGGATGCTGCGGGGTAAAACCCAGCCATCCTCCCCCACCCCCACCATCACTTCGGCAAAACTGGAAACGCTTAGGGCCTGCACTTTTTGAAGTAACCGCTTCTCAAAGGAAGCAATGGCTTCCACCACCTGATCGACAATCCCTGAGGGGTTATAGAAACGCTCCCCGTTCTCCTCGAAAAACGGGGTGGGGAAACTGCGCTCTGCCTGGACATGTCCGGCAACATCGTAAATCTGAATCTTGGTGTTGGTGGTTCCGATATCCATTCCCAGAAGAAAGCTCATTTCACTTCACCTCAACGTTTTGTGCTACCGCCGAGCGCTGAAAAACCCGCACCAGGCACTGGGTAGGACACTTTTCGATGCACAACCCGCAGAGGGTGCATTTCTCCGCATCGATCACGATGCGCTCCTTTTCCAGGGTGATGGCTTTTTCTGGACAACTCTTGACACACAGCTGGCACTTGATGCACCCCCGGCTACAGGCCTGACGCACCAGTTTCCCCGGATCAAGTGAATTACAGGCCGAAAGCACCCGCTCCTCATAGGGGAGAAGGGCCAAAACTCCCTGAGGACACTCCGCCACACACTTCCCGCAGCCGGTACACTTCGCCGGATCGATGATGGGTAAACGCCGCTCTCTATCCATCCGGATAGCCGAAAAGGGACAGATGTGCTCGCAGTTTCCGAGGCCCAGACACCCAAAGCGACAGAGCTTAAAAGCGCTTCCCAGAAGCTTCGCCGCCCGGCAGTCTTCCACTCCCTGGTAGGAAGCGACCTCCCTGGCCACTCCCTTTCCCCCCTGGCAGAGAAGGACCGCCTTCCGGACCGTGAAATCCAGCTCCCCGGTATTCCCCAAAAGCTCACTCAGCGCCCGCCACACCTTCGGTCCTCCCACCGGACAGGCATTGACCGGAGCTTCCCGAGAGGCAATCTTTTCCGCTAAACCCAAACACCCCGGATACCCACAGGCCCCGCAGTTTCCCCCGGGAAGGATTTCGGCCACTTTCTGGGTGAGGGGATTTTCTGCCACCGCCATTTTCTTCGCCAGCCACGCCAGCGCCAGTCCAAACCCCAATCCCAGAAATCCCATGATGAGTGCCGGAACGAGAATGTTTCCCATTTCCTTCCTCCTTTACTTCACCAATCCCTTGAACCCTAAAAAAGCGATGGCCAGTAAAGCGGTGGCGATGAACACGATGGGATACCCCTGGTAAAAGGAGGGAACCCGCGAAAAACGCAATCGCTCTCTGATGCCCGCCAGAAGCACCAGGGCCACCGTAAAGCCCAGGGCCACGCTGATACTATAGACCACCACCTGCAAAAGCGAATACCCGTAATCTACCCCGAAGAACGTCACCGCCAGAATGGCGCAGTTCGTGGTGATGAGGGGAAGGTAAATCCCCATGGCCCGGTAGAGGTTGGGAACGTTCTTTTTGAGGAGGATTTCCACAAGCTGCACCAGCACCGCAATCACCAGGATGAACACCATGATCCGCAGGTACTCAAGGTGCAGGGGCAAAAACACGAAGTTCCACAGCGCCCAGGTAACACAGGAAGCAAGCACCATGACAAACGCCACCGCCATGCCCATCCCCACGGAGTTCGCCACATTGGAAGACATCCCGATATAGGGGCAGAGGCCAATATATCGGGCCAGGATGATGTTATCCACAAAGGCGGCGCTCACCAGAATTTTGAGGAGCATCACCAGTTCTCCACTCACTGCTTCACCCTCCCCACAAAACGGTTCAGAAGCGCAATATAAATGCCGATGAGGAAAAAGGCTCCCGGAGGGAGAATCATAAACATCATCCCCTGAAAGGAAGCCGGCAGAAACCGCACCGAGAGGAGTTCACCGTACCCGAAGATTTCCCGCACCACCCCAATGGCGGTGATCACCAGGGTATACCCTATCCCCATTCCCAGGGCGTCGGCCAAGGCGAAAAGCGGGGGTTTCCGGGAAGCAAAGGCTTCCGCCCGCCCCATGATGATGCAGTTCACCACGATGAGGGGGATAAAGACCCCCATGGCCCTGGAAAGGGAAGGAAGATACGCCTGCATCACCAGGTCCACGATGGTAGTGAAGGTGGAAATCACCACGATGAAAATGGGGATGCGCACTTCCCGGGGTACGAAATTCCGCAAAAGCGAGATGACGAGACTCGAGCAGGTGAGCACAAAAAGCACCCCTGCCCCCATGGCCAGGCAGTTGTCCACCCGCACCGAAACCGCCAGCACCGAACAGAGACCGATCATCAGGCGCAAAATGGGGTTTTCCCCGATGATGCCGTTTTTCAAGTAAAACCAGAATTCCCTCACGGCTCTTTTGCCACCTCCTTGAAATAGGCAATAGCTCCCCGACAGGCCGAAGCGACGGCGCGGGTGGATATGGTTGCTCCGGTGATGGCCTGGATATCCTTCTTGGCCTCGAAAGGATCGTCAACGGACTTTCCCACGAATTGACTCCGAAAACTCTCTTCGGTAATGTTCGACCCCAGACCGGGGGTCTCCTGGTGCTCGAGAACCTGTATCCCCTTGAGGGTTCCGTCTTCCCCGATCCCCACAAGTAACACCATCTTGCCTCCATACCCCATGGTGGCAACCCGGAACACGTATCCGCTCCTTTGCCCCTGCGCCAGAGCCTCATAAACCGCCAGAATGGAAGTGCCCTCTCTTTTGGGGGCGTCAGGAGGTACCGGAAGCTCCTCAAAACGTTCCGCCGCCGGAAAGACCACCTTGAGGCTTTCGGCCAGTTCTTCCGCTTTCCGCCGCTCGATCTCCCCTTTGGTGAGGTAATTGACCGCCGAAAGGGAGACCGCCGCCACAAGGCACACCAGTGCTAACGCCAGCCCGATCCGCACGATGTTTTTCATGACTTTCTCACCCCAAATCGCCTCGGTAATAGCCGATCCAGAAACGGCACCATGGCATTCATGAGTAAAATCGCAAAGGTGATTCCCTCCGGATACCCCCCCAGCCAGCGAATGATTCCAGTGAGGGCTCCGGCTCCCAGACCGAAGACCATTCTCCCCCGGAAAGTCATGGGCGAAGTGGTATAGTCGGTTACCATAAAACACCCTCCCAGAACGGCGCTCCCGGCCAGAATATGGTAGAGGGGGTTCTGCCGGGCAAGGAGGGCCACCGCACTCAACCCCAGAAAGAAGAACACCGGGGTATCCCAGCGCACCACCCCGGTAAGGAAAAGGTACACAAATCCCGCCAGAAGTGCCAGGGCCGAGATTTCCCCGATACATCCCGGCACCGTTCCCAGAAAGAGCCGCCAGAGTATCCGGGGCTCCATCGCAAGGAGCATTCCGTACCCCTGGAGCTTGGAAATCCCCAGAGGGGTGGCGGTGGTTACCGTGTCCCAGCCACTTCCGGACATTCTGACCCCCAGGGCCCAGACTTCCCGTACCCGAAAGCTCGTCATGATACCGGGCCAGGAGAGGAAAAGTACTGCCCGCCCTACCAGAGCCGGGTTAAAGATGTTCTGCCCCAGGCCCCCAAACATCGTTTTCCCCAGAATGATGGCGACCCCACTGCCCACGATGGGAATCCAGAACGGCACCCCCGGCGGAAGGGAAAGCCCGAGGAGTAAACCCGTCACCAGGGCACTCCCATCGTAAATGGAAAGGGGCCTGCGAAAGATGAAGCAATCGAGCGCCTCAAACCCCACCGCTCCGGCTACCGAAAGCAGTAAAGGGACAAGTGTCAGGCGCCACCCGAAGAAAGCCACTCCCCAGACGGTAGCCGGAAGTAAAGCCACAAACACCCGAGTCATCACCTGAGGAACGGTGAGGGGGCTGCGCAGGTGTGGCGCCGGGGTAATGATGAGTTCACTCAATTTTTCACTCCCCCTTTTCTTCGACGACGCAGGATTTCACCCTTGGCCAGTTTGATACGTTGCACGATTTCGATACCGGCGGGACAGACGTAACTGCAACACCCACATTCCATACAGTCGAGAATCCGGTTTTTCTCCGCCTCCTCCAGGGCTTTGAACTCGGAGAGTTTCGCTAAATCGGAAGGCACTAAAAACATCGGGCACCCTTCCACACACCGCCCACAGCGGATGCAGGGGTATTCCCGCTTGGTGGGGATCTGGGAGAAAAAGAGGAATCCCGAAGACCCCTTCACCACCGGAACCTCCAGCGACACCTGCGCGATCCCCGTCATGGGACCACCCATGATGATTTTGCGGGGTTCCTTCACCAACCCTCCGCAAAATGCCACCACCTCCTCAAGGAGGGTCCCCAGAGGGACTTCGATGTTTCCAGGCTCTTTGAGGCAATCACCCCCCATGGTGATCACCCGCTCAAGAAGTGGTATCCCCTCCCGGGCCATTCGTCCCACCGCCCAGGCGGTCTGGACGTTATTCACCACCACCCCCACATCGAGCGGCAGTCCTCCCGGAGGGACTTCCCGTCCCAGGATGGCTTTGATGAGCTGTTTTTCCGACCCCTGGGGGTACCTGGTGGGGAGTTTCACCACCGCAAGGGGGAGAGGGAAATCCTTCCGGAGCTTCTCGAACCGCTCGATACAATCCTCCTTGTTCTCTTCGATCCCCACATAGACCCGTCCGGCACCGCAGGAACGAGCGAGAATCCTCACTCCCCAAAGAACGAGCTCCGTCCGCTCCAGCATCACCCGGTGGTCGCAGGTGAGGTATGGCTCGCACTCCGCACCGTTTACAATCAGGCTATCGATTTTCTTTCCCGGGGGCGGTGAAACCTTGACGTGGGTGGGAAAGGCTGCTCCCCCCAGACCCACCATTCCCCCCTCCCGAATCCACTCCCGCAGGAAAACCGGGTCCAGGCTTTCGATATCCTCGGGAAGCGGTTCTCTGACCTCCAAAAGCTCCTGGAAATCGTTCTCGATGACGACGGCCCGAAAACGCCCCAGGACCGGATGCCACCACTCCTCCACCCCGGCCACTTTCCCCGAAACCGAAGCATGTACCGGAGCAGTAACAAAGGCCTCCGCGTCGGCGATTTTCTGGCCCCTGCGGACCTGGTCTCCCTTTTTGACGAGCGGCTCTAATGATGCTCCGGTGTGCTGCAAAAGCGGCAGCACCACTTTCTTCGGGGGAGTGATCCGCTGAATGGGCTTTTTCTCGGTAGCCCCTTTGGCCGGATCAAGAAGGATTCCTCCGGAAAAGCTTTTGGGCTTCATGATTTTTCCATACCCCCTTTACGACGAAAAGTTTTCCTCCAAGAACTGGGTGTGATAGATGCCCCTCCCGAAATCCGGATGGGCGAGAATCTTCAGGTGGAAGGGGATGGTGGTACTCACCCCTTCGATGAGGAATGAACGGAGCGCTTCTCTCGCCCTGCGGATGGCGAAATCCCGATCTACGTCCCAGACGATGAGTTTCCCGATGAGTGAATCGTAATAGGACGGAATGACGTACCCCGGATAACAGTGGGTATCAAGCCGCACCCCCGGACCGTGGGGAACCTCAAAGCGGGTAATCTTTCCCGGAGAGGGAGCGAACTTGCGAGCGGGGTCCTCGGCATTGATGCGCATCTCCAGGGCATGCCCCCGCAAAAACACCTCTTCCTGGGAGATCCGCAACCGCTCTCCGGCGCTTAAGCGAATCTGTTCCCGGACGATATCCACCCCGGAAATCATCTCCGTTACCGGATGTTCCACCTGAATGCGAGCGTTGAATTCCATAAAGTAAAACTCACCACTTTCGGTGAGGAGGAACTCCAGGGTCCCACAGCTTGTGTAGCGCAGCGCCTGTGCCGCCCGTACTCCAGCCTCGCGGATACGCTGGCGCAATTCCGGTGGAATTTCCGGAGCCGGTGCTTCCTCGAGCACCTTCTGGCGGCGGCGCTGCAGAGAGCACTCCCGCTCCCCCAGGTGGATGACGTTCCCGAAGGAATCCCCCAGCACCTGGACCTCCACGTGACGAGCTCGGGGGATGAGCTTTTCGAGGTACAGATCCCCCCGACCAAACGCCAGTTTCGCTTCCCGCTCGGCACTCTGGAAAGCGTCCGCAAAGTCTTCGGCCCGCTCTACCACCCGTATCCCCCTTCCCCCACCCCCAAGACACGCTTTGATGAGGAGGGGATACCCCAGCTCATGGGCCATTTCCCGTCCTTCTTCGAGGCTCCGCAACGCTTCGAGCGGCCCCGGCACCACCGGCACCCCGGCTTCATGGAGCCGCTTCTTCACCCCCAGTTTATCCTTCATCCCCCGCAGCGTCGCCGAACCAGGACCGATGAAGGTAAAACCCCTCTCGGTGAGCCGTTCCACGAACTCGGCATTCTCCGACAGAAATCCATACCCGGGGTGCACCGCTTCTACCCCAGTGAGCTCACAGGCCCGGATGATCTTTTCCACGTTGAGATACGTTTCCTGAGGAAGATTTCCCCCTAAAGAGACTTTCTGGTCCACATAACGTAGATGCAGGAGGTTGGCATCGGCATCGGAAAAGACCCCCACCGTTTTTATCCCTAACTCCCGGCAGGCCCGCAAAACCCGCAGGGCAATCTCCCCCCGGTTGGCAATGAGCACCTTCTCGAACAATTCTCACCACACTCCGTTACACCAGTATTTTTTCCTCCGGATAGGTTAAAAGCTCCCGCCGCTCCTGAGCCAGACGAAAAGAAAGGAGCGCCGTCAAAATCCCCACCCTCCCCAGGTACATGTTGAGGATGAGGACGATCTTCCCCACCTGCGAATGGTAGGGAGTGAGCCCCCGGGAAAGTCCCACCGTCCCGAAGGCTGAGACCACCTCAAAAAAAGTGTTGAGCACCTCGGTTTCCTGCAGAGCCACGAGAAAAATGCCACTTACGAAAATCAGCGCAAAAGCCAGCCCGGTGAGCGCCACCGCCCGGTAGACCGCCGAAGAGGCCACCCGGCGATGGAAAAATTCCACCCGCTCTCTCCCCTGCAGGAAACTCCAGATCAGTCCTCCGAGAATCGCCAGGGTGCTGGTTTTCACTCCACCCCCGGTTCCTCCTGGAGACGCTCCCACGAACATGAGAAACATCAAAAAAACCGCCGTGGCCGGATGCAAAGACCCAATGGGCACGGTGTTAAACCCGGCGGTTCTCGGAGTGACAGCCTGAAAGAACCCGGCCATGATTTTTCCCCACAGCGGCAACTCCCCCAGAGTTCTGGGATTATCCCATTCCAGGAGTAAAACCAGAAAGGTCCCCCCCAAAATGAGGATGAGGGTAGTCGTCACCACCACCCGAGCATGGAGGCTCAAAAGGCCCCTTTCCTCCACCACCTCTTTCATCACCACAAAACCGATACCCCCCAGGATGATCAAACCCATCATGGTGCAATTGACCACCGGATCGAGCACGAATTTCTCCAGGTTGGTGCTGAACACCGAGAATCCGGCGTTACAGAACGCCGAAATACTGTGGAAAATAGCTCCAAAGAGCGCTTGCCTTGCGGGAAAGTAGCGTAGGAAGTTGAAAAAGAGGATTAAAGCTCCCACCCCTTCCACAAAAAAGGTGTATTTGAGCACCGCAATCACAAAGCGCACCACTCCCCCCGGCACATCCAGAGAGAAGGAATCCCGCAGGGCCAGACGGTCCCGATACTCGATGCGCCGCCGCACCGCCATAGCCAGGAGGGTGGTAATCGTCATATACCCCAGCCCCCCAATCTGGATGAGGATGAGGATGACAAGTTGCCCCCAGAAAGAAAAGAAGCTCGCGGTGTCCACCACGATAAGCCCCGTCACACAGATAGCCGATGTCGCGGTAAAGAGCGCATCCAGGGGATGGAGGTGATTTCCCGGCGTCACCATAACCGGCAAGAGTAAAACCAGAGCACCCCCCAGGATGAGCACCAGAAACCCGGAGAGAACCAGCGACGCTGGGGGAAGTCCGGCCAGAAACTTTTCAACTCTCTGCCACGCAACGACCACCGTATCGCCTTCTTAGCTTCTTCGCGCCTCTTCGTACATCGCCACGACGTTTTCCGGAGGAACATCGGGCTGGATATCGTGGACCGCGCAGAGCACGTACCCCTCAGGACCGAGATCGGCGATGCGCCTGCGCACCTCCTGCCGTACTTCCTCCACTGTCCCCCGGGGAAGCACAAAGGTGGTATCCACCGCTCCCCAGAAACACAGATCTTTCCCGAACTCTTCCTTCAACTTCTTCGTATCCATCCCCTGCGCTGAAACCTGCACCGGATTCAAAATATCCACCCCCACCTCGATTAAATCGGGGATGAAAGGGGCAATACTCCCACAGGAATGGTAAAGGAGTTTGGCTTTCGGCGCAAGCTTTTTGAGATTCGCAAAATACTCTTTGTGGAAGGGCTTCACCATTTCCCGATAGGTTTTGGGATTCATGATCACGCTCTCGGCGGTGGCTAAATCATCCCCTACAAAGATGACGTCCAGAAACTCCCCCACTTCCCGCAGAAAAAGGCTGTAGCGCTGCAACTGATACTGATACATCCCTTCCATAAGCTGAAGGGCGAAATCCCGATTCACCACGAGATCCACCAGGAAATTCTCAAACCCCCGCAGATACCAGCAGGGCTCGAAAATCCCGGTATCAATCATATCGCCGACGAGAAGATATTTCCCCTCTTCGTGGAGCTTCTGCGCGCGTTCCCGCACCCCTCTCAAATCCATACTCTTCGCTGGATCCGGCCAGGGATAATCCTTTAACCCCTCCACATCCACCCCGGCTAAGGGGTGCTCCACCATATCGTAATACAATCCCCCCTCCGGCATGCGGTACTTGATGCCGAATTCGTTATAATACGTCCACTCATCGACCACCTTTTTCTGAAAAACCGGCTGCGGATGGACCCCCCTGGTATCGATTCCCAGAATCTCCAGCACCTCTTCATCGATGAACGCAATCTGAAAATTCTCCATCATAAGACGCGTTTCCTTCTCTACCCCCAGAAGCTTTTTCAAATTCTCATACGCTACCCGCGTCATGGTGGTACAATTGGTGGTCCCCAGATCCACCGGCACCCTGTCCGGTGCTTCGTGGTTCAACGCTTTTAAGGTTCTCTCCCTTCCGCTCAACCGGCTCCACCTCCAAAATCGCAACACTTTCCATATTTTACCACAAAGAAGCGGAAAAGAAGACCACCTTACCACTTCTTGCAATTTCCCCAAAGAAAATCACCGCAAACAAACTCTCGACACGTACATTTCCAACTCCACCACCCGTGAAAACCGGAAAAATTAAGACGTTAACGCATGACGCTGGGTTCCCCCCAAACCCCAGAATTCCCCCACCCTGTCATTGCGAACCTCGCCTTTTCACCCCCAACCTGTCACTGCGAACCTCGCTTGTTCGTTTGGTGAAGCAATCTCGTCTTTTCCCCCTGGGTTTGTCATTGCGAACTCGTATTTTCGTTTGTGAAGCAATCTCGTCTTTTCCAGTCGCTCCAGAGTCTTTTGGTTACACAGAAACTACGAGACTGCTTCGCTTCGCTCGCAGTGACAAAAAAAGAAATCCTCGCAGTGAAGAAAAGGGGGTATTGTAACGGGGAAGGGGGTCTTCGCAGTGACAGGAAGGGGGGAGCCTCGTAGCGAAACAAAAGGGGGAGCGCAGAGACACAAAAAAGCTTGCAGAGATAGGGAAAAGGTTTGTGGTGGTACAAAAGCTCGCAGATAAAAAGCAATTGCAGTGCGAGAAGAAAGGCCTTGTGGGGATAAAAAGGGGTTGCGGTGAGAAGCAAAAAGCGCGGGTTACCATGGGGGCTTGGTTTTCGCAGGTGCAATCCAGCAACCCAAATTGATACGGGGTGTGCGTGAGAGTGGGGTTGAAAATGCTGGGGTATCGTGAAAGGAGAGGGGTGAAGAATTTGCTCTCCCTCTCCTTTCGGTGTCTTGAAAAATGGGAAGGAGAATGGTATTATGGAAAAGCGCTGAGAGGTCGTCTAAGGGTAGGACGCGTGACTCTGGATCACGTAGTGGTGGTTCGAATCCACCCCTCTCAGCCAGTTTTTTTATGTTCTATTGTTTCCCTCCTGATTCCGGTTGCGGTGTTTCCGGTGCCCCCTCTTTCGCTTCCGGTGCGGTGAGCGCGGTAATGTGCTTTTCTCGCTCAGCCACGTTGATACCCAGGGATTGGAAGAGTTGGGCTTTACTCACGTTGTAGTCGAAAATAGCGTTTAAGTAGTTACTCTCGGCGCGGTAGAGGTTGTTCTGGGCATCGAGGAGATCCACGACGGTGAGCACCCCAGCATCAAAGCGAGCCTGCGCCACGTTGAGGTTTTCTTGAGCAATTTCTCGGTTTTTCTGGGCTACGGGGACGCTATCCAGAGCGGCGACGAAGTTGGTGAACTTCTGTTCCACCTCGAGGATGATGTTGTTTCTCACGTCCTCAAGCTGCACTTGCGCCAGCTGAAAATTCGCCTGCGCTTTTTCTACCTCCAGGGGTGGATAGTAGGGGGTTCTCGTGACTTCTACTTCTTTTTTGCTGAGAGCCAGGGCTTCCTCTCTTTCCTGAATCTCGGGGCGGTTTTTCAGAGCGTAGTCGATACACCGCTCCAAATCCAGCTGTAGCGGCTGAAAGTCAAGCTGAGTGGAAAGGGAAAAGATCCTCTTGGTGTCACCGACGAGGTAAGAGGCGAGTTGCGCCTGGGCGATGTTGAGGTTCTTTTCCGCCTTTTTCACCTCTAACTGGGCGTTTTCCACCTCAAGCTCACTCTTTAAAAGGTCGAGTTTCGCTACCGTTCCCAGGGAGAATTTGGTCTGGATGTTCTCCAGCTGTTTCTCCGCTCGTTTCAAGTTTTCCTGCGCCAGCGTTAAAGCTCGTTCGGCTCGGAGTTGATTGTAGTAGAGCTGCTCTATCTGGAGCGCCACCTGGCTTTTGGTGACTTCGAAGTTCCGCCGGGTACTGCGCCAGGAATTCTCGATCTGGAGTTCGGAGAGAATCGAAGGTTGCAAAAGTAAATTGGCTTTGTTCTGCTTGTACGCCACTTCACTCTGCCGGAGAGAAAAGGTGGCCACCTTGATGGTGTTACTTTCCGCAAGTCCCAGCTCCACCGCCTCGGTGAGGGAAATCGTTTTGGGAGATGCTGCCGCCCACACCGTTACACTAACTGAGAGAAAAACCACCACTACCACCGCTACGAGAAGCCATCGAAATGTTCTCATGCACTAACCCCCCATCCTTTCGTTGTATTCATTATCCTACTCATAGCGCAGAGCCGCAATGGGGTCGAGTTTACTGGCCCGCCGAGCAGGATAAATGCCGAAGAAAAGTCCCACCAGAAGCGAAATAGAGAGTGCCAAACCCGCCGCACCGGGGGAGATGGTGAACGTCCACTGGGTGAAACGTGCCCCCACCCTCCCCATGAGGATTCCCAGGATCACCCCCACCACCCCACCGCTTAGGGTGAGGAGGGAGGCCTCAATCACGAACTGGAAGAGGATATCCCGGGGCTTCGCACCGATCGCCTTGCGTAAACCAATTTCCCGGGTCCGCTCCACCACCGAAACCAGCATGATATTCATCACCCCAATGCCTCCCACCAGAAGTGAAATCCCGGTAATCGCCGCCAGAAACAGGGTGATGCTTCCGGTAACCGTGTTGATGGTTTTGAGGATATCGGCCTGGTTGAGGACGTCGAACTGCTCCGCATCCCCGATCTTGCGGGTAAAAAAGTCCCTCACGATCCGCTCCACCAGGTCCAGGTCCTTCTGATCCACGGTCTGGATGGTGATGCTCTGGAGGTAGGTTTCCCCACTCAGATACTGCCGGTGGGTGGAAATGGGCACCAGAACCTGATTTCCCAGGTCCTGTCCCATGGAGGTTTTGGATTCTAGGACCCCCACCACCGTGAAGTTGGTTTTCCCAATACGGATGGTTTTCCCCAGCGCTAAAGCGGGGTCGCCGAAAAGATCCTGAGCCACCGTCGCTCCCAAAACCGCCACCTTTCTTGCGTAGCGCAGGTCGTAGTCACCGAAAAACCGTCCCTGCTGCAAGGCGAAATTGCGTATCGTCAGATATTCCGGGGTGGTCCCCACGATGCTCACCGTGGTGCTCTCCCCCAGGTAGGTTACGGTTTTCATAGTGTTCAATTCGGCGGTAATCGCCCGGACTCCCGGAAGCTGCATATCCTGCAGCTCCTCAAGGTAGCGGTACTTCAGCACCTTGAACGACCCCCGGGCGCGCATGAAACCCCAGGGGGTCTGGCGAACCCGACCGGGGATAACGGTGAGGAGGTTGGAGCCGAGGCTGCTGATTTCACCCACCACCTGCTCGCGCATCCCCTGCCCCAGCCCCGTCATGGTTACCACGGCGGCGATACCGATAATGATCCCGAGCATGGTGAGGAAAGAGCGGAGCTTATTGGCGATGAGATTAAAAATAGCGGTTCGGAAGCTCTCAGAGATGTTCATCGGCTTCTCCCTCTTTCTTTCGCTGGGCTTTGAGGGTTACAACGAGCTCCTCGGCCCGCAGGGGTTCGGGGACTTCTTCAATCCGGATGAGCTTCCCATCCCGGAGGTGGAAGATGCGTCGCGCATGCCAGGCGATATCCCGCTCATGGGTGATGAGGAGGATGGTCTTCCCCATCTCGTTGAGCTTCTGAAAAATCACCATGATTTCCTCCCCAGTGAGGGTGTCGAGATTCCCGGTGGGCTCATCGGCAAGAATCACCGACGGGTCGTTGACCAGAGCCCTGGCTATCGCCACCCGCTGGTTCTGCCCCCCGGAGAGTTGATTGGGCCGGTGGTGCATCCGCGACTCCAGACCCACCATGGTAAGAAGCTCCCGCACCCGCTCACGGCGTTTTTTCGGAGGCACCCCCGCATAGAGGAGCGGTAGCTCCACATTCTGAAAGGCGGAAAGGCGCGGCAGAAGCTGGAAATTCTGGAAGACAAATCCGATCTTGCGGTTACGGATTTCGGCCAGCTGGTTTTCCCGCAACCGCGAAACCTCCTCGCCATCCAGAAAGTACTGGCCGCTTGTGGGGGTATCCAGGCACCCCAAGAGGTTAGTGAGGGTGGTCTTTCCCGAACCCGAAGGACCCATGATGGCGATAAAATCTCCCGGAGCGACTTCCAGGCTCACCCCGTCCAAAGCCCGCACTTCCTGGTCGCCCATCCGGTACACCTTATGCAAATCCCTGGTAAGAATCACCCGATGGTTTTCGCTCATCGCTATCTCCTACATCGGCGGTGGTCCACCTGCACCCGGCCCACCCCTCTGGCTGGAAGTCGCCTCTGGTTTTCTCCCCAGCGCGGCCACCACCTCTTCGCCTTCCTTCAGACCTTCCACGATTTCCACCATGGTTTCACTGCGCAATCCCACCTCTACCGGACGCTTTTCAGTGTCTTTCTCGCCCTTTTTCACCAGGACATAGGTCTTTCCACCCTCTTCCTGCAAAGCGGTGAAGGGGATAACGAGCACGTTCTCTTTTGACTGGCACAGAATCTCCACATCCACCGTCATTCCGGAGCGCAATAATCCTTGCGCATTATCGAGATAGATGATGGTCTCATAGGTAACCACGTTTTCGGCAATGGTCTCTTTCTGGGAAGTGCTCACCACCGTACCCGTAAACTCCTGCCCGGGAAAGGCATCGAGCTTGGCAATGGCTTTCTGTCCCGGCTTCACCTTGGGTATATCCACCTCATTCACCGGGATAACCGCCTTCATGGTTTTGAGATCGGCCACCGTCACCAGAGTCTCCCCCACCGAGACCATTTCCCCTTCCCGGACGTTGATATCGATCACCGTCCCGTCGATGGGGGAAGTGATGGTGGAAGAATCGATTTTCTTCTGGATGGACCGTAACTCCGCCTCGGCTCTCGCCACCGCACTTTGGGCTATGGCCACATCGTTTTCATCGGGAAGCTCCCGAGTTCTGCGGAGCTCCGCTTCCGCCACCCGAAGCGCCTGCTCTTTCAGCTCGAGATTCTGCCGGCTATTTTCCAGGTCCTCTTTGGAAATTCCTCCGGAAGCAAAGAGTTTCTCACTCCGCTCCAGGGTGGTCTTGGCATTCTGGTACTCGATGAGGGCTTGCTGGTAGCTGTACTCCTTCTGCCGGAGTTCCACCTCCGTAGGCCTTTCCATAACCTGCGCAAGCTGTGCCCTGGCCGACCGGAGGCTGGCCTCGGCGCTCACGCGGTTAATCTCCAGGTCCTCGGTATCGAGCTCCACCAGAGGCTGTCCTTTGCGCACCAGATCTCCTTCCTTCACCAGGATCCTCTTGATCTTTCCACCGCTTGCCGCCACCGCTTCCACCAGCTTCACGTCCACCCGGTCCAGGGGCTCCAGGGTCCCCAGCTCCGAAACGCTTTCGGTGATCTCCCCCCGCACCACCCTCACCCCCGGTAAAACCTGCGGCGCATTCTGCTGCGAAGCACCCTGCTGCGACCGGTTACCCGGCATACCGCAACCGGCGAGAAAAACCACCACCACACTTACCACCATCAGGAAAACCTTCTTCACTCCCCAACCTCCTTCGACTCAGCTTGAAAGAGTTCCCCGATCACGATTTCCTCCCCGGTCGACCGCCTGAGGTCTACCCAGCTGAGAATCGCATCGTAGACGTTACTCTCATAATCGCTCTCCGCCTGCATCATGGCGATGGCACCGGCAAGAAGCGTCTCTTCGTCGATGGCTCCCATTTGGTACTGCTTCTCTCGCAGGGCATATTTTTCTCGCTCCACCGCAATGGTGGTGCGGCGAATCTGCAGGTCCCCTTCCGTCTTTTTGAACCGGTAATACTTCTCTTCCACCTCGGTAGCAATGGAATCGGCTTGAGCCTGGTAATCGGCTTCGATCTGCGCCAGTTTTAACTCGTTCTGCTTCTCCTTCTCTTTCCACATCCCTGACGCAAGAACCCAGCTCACCACAAGACCCGCGCCGAAGCTCTCACCACTTTCCCCAACCAAAACAGGACTCCCGGCTTGAGCGAGGCTCCGTTTGACCTCCCATTCCAGATTCTTTTTCAAAGGCTCCACCGCAACCGAAACCGACCACTCCTCAGCACTATACTCCCCCAAAAGCTTCACCGAGGGTTGCTTTTCTTCCCGCAGGCTTTTTTGATCCAGTTCTACCGATTCTCTTTGGGAGAGGATATCGCGGAGCTCATTCCGGTTCTGGAGTGCCACACTCTTGAAGCTTTCAAGCGACACTTCCGGAAAATTCACCTCCGGCAGAGGCGCCACCGCAAAATCGGTTTCCAGTTCTCTCCCTAAAATCCCGTTCAGCTTCTTCTTGAGCACGGCAATATTCTCCCGCAGGTTCGACAGCACCCCCTCCGCGTCCTGGAGGTTTTTCTCCGCTTCTCTCACCGCAAAAGCCGCCGCATTTCCCTCTGCAAATTGCACCTGCACCTTCTCATACCTTTTGCGCAAGAGTTCCAGATTCTTCTCCGCCAGCTCTATTGAGCGCTCCCCCTTCAGGATATTGAGATACACCGAGATAACGCTCTGTTTCACCACTTCCCGAGCTTCCCGCAGCGCCCGCTCGCTACTCTCCACATTCAGCCGAGCCTTCTCTTCCTCCACCGAATCCCCAAAGGAGTACGAATCCTTCATGGTAAAAGAAAACCCCGAAGCGAACTCCTTGGTGAGCGCGATACTCTGGCTCACCGCGATATCCGGCGAAAAGGTGTTATTCTCCACTAATCGCAGCACTGAACGCGCAATCTCCACCTGCGCCTCCGCTTTCTTCACCGAGGGATTATTCTCTAAAGCGATGCTGAGCGCTTCATCCAGGCTTAAACGTTCCTGCGCTTGGAGTTGCGCCGAAAATCCCAGAATCAGCACGAATCCTATCATCAAACCCCACCGGACCCGTTTATTCATTTCCATCCCCCTTCTTTTGGGTAATCTCTTTCAGGTACGCTTCCATTTCCCGCACATCTTCAAGAAGAAGCAACACCGTTTCTTTCTTCCTCCAGTTCACCCGTTCCAAGTGATACATAAATCGTAAAAATATTTCCTGAAACGTCCGATCCACGTGGCGCCGCCCCCCAACCTTCTCTACCACGGCCCAACCTTTTTCACTCAAAGTGTATATCTTTTTTCTCCCCTCTTGCCTCTCTACTATCATTCCCTCCGCTTTGAGTTCCCGCAAAAAGGGGTACAACATCCCACTGGACATCGGTATCCCTATCTTCCGGCAATATTTCATAAAGGAGTATCCGCTGAGTTCCTTTTCCCGCCGTAGGTACTCCATCACCATCACTCTGGTAATCGAGAATCGCTTCATCCCTCACCATTATATCTATAATAGATATATCTGTTATAGATACTAATCCGAATACTTTCTCCCGTCAAGACTTTGTCCAGGTTCACCCCATGTGGGACACTCGGAAACTCTGGTATCTCTCAACCCCTCTCTCGAGGTTTCAGTGTGTCGGGGTTTCCGGGGCTACACCACTTTTTCCACCGGTAATAGGTGCTCCGGGCTATCGGACACAGAACAGTTTTTCGGAGTCCATGGACTTGAGTGAACTTTCCGATGACACTGCCTGTGGCGAAGCTCACCAGGTGGAGTGTTCCCCAGAACATGCCGGAAGAACCCTTGTTTCCCTTTGCGCTACCCTTCATATAAGTACAAAGCCTCCCTCCTTGAGTT